>Ga0308022_1000638_pt1 | contig 12853 bp, 8 predicted proteins | sample Neamet353_FD_201297 | JGI IMG/M metagenome (GOLD analysis project Ga0308022, IMG submission 201297) | Marine microbial communities from water near the shore, Antarctic Ocean - #353 | ecosystem: Environmental > Aquatic > Marine > Unclassified | place: Southern Ocean | collected 2014-10-02 | reverse complement strand
TGCCTTGGGAGGCTCGTAGTGCTATCTTCCTCAAAGCAAGTGAGTTGTTGAAAGGCAAATACCGTGCTCAAATCAACGCAAGCACAATGCTCAATCAATCGAAAACTTGCAATCAAGCAGAAATCGACTCTGCATGTGAACTGATTGACTTTTGGCGATTTAATCCATTTTATGCACGTCAGATTTACGAAGACCTGCAACCACCAGTCTCGCCATCAAGCATGTGGAATTCCAGTGAAGTTCGGCCTTTGGAAGGATTCGTCTTTTCGGTCACACCGTTTAACTTCTCGAGTATCGCTGCCAACCTACCTTCAAGCGCTGCCATAATGGGCAACACTGGAGTTTGGAAACCGAGCCGAAATTCGTATGTTTCTAACTACTTACTTATGCGCTTGATGATGGATGCTGGTCTTCCAGCAGGTGTCATCAACTTCATCCCAGGTAAGGCAAGTATGGTTGGAGATACCGTTCTTGCTCATCCAATGCTCGCAGGAATCCACTTCACCGGTTCAACTTCTGTATTCCGAAAGATGTGGCGAGATGTTGCCAATAACCTCGAGAATTACCGTTCGTATCCTCGTGTCGTTGGGGAAACTGGCGGTAAAGATTTCATTGTCGCTCACCCAGATTGTGATGAAAAAGCATTGATTGTTGCTCTGTTACGAGGTTCTTTCGAGTTCCAAGGACAAAAGTGTAGTGCTGCAAGCCGCGCTTACATTCCGGCCACTGTTTGGAACAACATCAAAGACGAATATTGTGCTGAAGTCGGCAAAATTACCATGGGTGACCCACGTGACTTCACCAATTTTATGACGGCTGTGATCGATAAGAAATCCTTTGACAACATCACCGGGTACATCGACCGAGCCAAGGCCGATGAAGGTTGCGAAATCGTCACTGGAGGAGGCTATGATGGCTCCAAAGGTTACTTCATTGAACCAACGACCATTGTATGTTCAGACCCTCATTATGAATCCATGGCACAAGAAATATTCGGACCTGTTCTTTCAATTCACGTCTACTCGGATGATGGATTCGAATCCGTTCTCAAAACCTGTGATGAAACTTCGGAATACGCATTGACCGGCTCAATCTTTGCCACCAAGCGTGAAGATGTCATCACTGCAATGAATGCACTTCGCTATGCTTCCGGGAATTTCTACATCAACGACAAGCCAACAGGTGCGGTCGTAGGTCAACAACCGTTTGGCGGTGCTCGTGGCAGTGGAACAAACGACAAGGCTGGCTCTCCACTCAATTTGTTACGCTGGGTCTCGCCTCGCTCCATCAAAGAAACGTTTGCACCTCCGCATTCGTGGGGCTACGGTTTCCTCAGCCAGAAATAACTTGGTGATTAAATGGCGACATATCTTGTTGCAATTGGAAAAACTTCCACTCTCTCCAAATTAGCCAGCCTACTTTCAGAAAATTCAAGTGTTGTTCAAAATGAACAGAAAATATCGCACGTTTCTGCTACCAGTTCAGTATTGGTCATGGGGAAAAATATCGAGTGTAATGTGAATGATAATCCAAACGGCCAGTTTTTTTCAGGATGGATGCTGGATCATCAATCTTCATCTTTATTTCTGGGCCAAACTGGGTTTGAGGAAGGTGAACTGAGACATCAATATAATGAACTCGAAACAAATGAAGGTTCCTTTATTCACGCTGAATGGAATGAGAAATCATTGACTATTCGACATGATTGTTTTGGCCTCTATCCTATCCTTTATTTCTCTTCAAAAGAAATATTTGTAGCATGTGACTCACTTCTTGTGTTGGCACGTATACGCACGCTACTGGGCTATGAAAACAAGATGAATCATCACGTTCATGCAACTCGCTCTTGGACGACCGGAATAGCGAACAGTATAATGTCAACGAGCACTCTTGTGAAAGGAATTCATTATCTACCCCCTGCAAGTTCGATTACAGTCACTCATATGAATCATTCACGGAAATATAAATTGTCTATAGACAAAAATATTGCCAACTTCCCAGCCGTATTTAGGAACCCTGAAGAGCCGTATACATCAGCCCTACTTCAGTCTATCAAACAAATAGTAGGTTCTGTTTCTGCGATTCAGTCTCTACCTGAATTTGAAATTAAATTTGGCCTCTCGGGTGGCCTGGATTCTCGAGTGTTACTTGCGATCCTCAAATACAATCAGACTTCTATCGCAAATATCGATATACGCTCGAATATTCATCCATCTCGTTTAACGGATTTACAAGTTGTAGAGGGTTTATCTGAAAAATATAGTTTCATTTTTAATAAAAATGACCATACAAAAGAAATTGAAAACCGCTCAGGTGCAAAACCAATAAGAGTAAAAAATATGTTTGGTAATTGGGCTCTAAGCAATTTAGGAATGTTTGATATGATGTACATGTATTCCTCGTATTGGAATCACCCCGCCGTAATTGAAATGGGTGGGAATGGAGCGGAAATAGTTAAAGGAACTTTTTCCCAGACCAATTTATTTCAAATTGCATTCCGTAAAAAACCCAAACAATATTTCGAATTACGAACTGAAATCAAGAATGGATTGAAAGCCATCCACTGTTCATTCCGCCAAAAAAATATGATGCAATGGCACCACCTTGGTTACAAATCTTCTATACAAGGTGGTCGATTTACCGATCGTACGTTATTGGCTTTACGTCCATTAATGAACAGATATCTGTGCTCGATGGGCCTCAACATTGCAAAAGATACGACCAATACAATACTTCAAGACATGCTTATCATTCTTGACCCTGAATTAGCAAGGTTTCCATTCGATGATGAAAAGAAAAATATAACGGAGGAATACATAGATTCAACTCTTCTTGGTTTATCTAAAATTAATAAGCAACCAATCATCGAACCGTATCAAATCTTTGGCACGTCGTCGGATATTAAAAACGGGATGCTTGAATCATTTTCTGAATTTGGAAATGATTTCGTCATCGAATCTGAAGACATAAGGGAAGACATATCTCGAACGATGGAAAATGTCTGGAATGGCATTAAAAGTAAAAAAATAAAGAAACAATATGCACAAGCATATCAACTTGCAAAGCAAAAGTTAGCCGATTCCGAATCATACGTACCTAGTGCAGGAGTTTATGCTGCTAAAATCATTCAACTGAGTCTTGTTGATTGAATACATCGTATTGAGAAGGCCTCAAACTTGAGGTGACCAATCTTCATCCAAGTTCAATTGGTGTGATAACAGAGCAGTTTGTCATCGTTGCTTTCCGGTGGGTTGATGTGTGAGAGGCTGAAGCGTCAATCCCGCAATGATGAGGGCTTTGGCCGACTGCTGTTTATTTCAGTGACGAGTGATGGGCGAACTGAGCGGGACCTCTTCGTAAATGTGATAGGGTACTCACTCCCTGTACACATCATGCAGGGTCTACCAACTACACCGTTGACCCCGCCTCCACCTGGCCTTACCTTAGCGCATCCATCATCTCCATGGAAAGTTGTTCGCTCGATGCTCGGCTTCGTGTTACTCGTATTCATTATCGTCCAGGTCTCATCTGTTGCAGTTTATGGGCTGCTCGACAGTGACTTCGATGGAGATTTTGGCCCTTCAAATCCACTTTTGACGATTTTTGGTTCTGCTTGCTTGATTCCGTGTGTTGCAGGTTTTACCTTTTTACGTCGCCCAAGACTCACTCACGTTATTCGAGGTACTGAATCTCTTTTTGGGCGTACATTCAACATGATTGCACCTCATACTGCCATTCAATCATCTCAGCCAATTCATGTCGATCATCATCTCGTTCGGGATTTGGCTCCTTTGGAAATGCCTCCTGGTAAGCAGTTATGGTGGTTATTTTTCGTCGGGGTCTCCATCAGCACCCTTTGCATGCTCCCGATGCTCGTCTTTGGTCTCAATCTCTTCACAGGATTGCTTTTCGGATTGGTTGCAATTCCTGCATTTGTCATAGGGTTTTCAACACCCGTGTTTGCGTGGTGGTCAACATTGAACGCTTACTTCGGACTACCAACGACTCGCAGACTTGCCGAATGGATGTTGATAGCAGGAATGGTTTCAGCGCTTCCTGCTGTGGTCATCAATTCTTTTCTTTCTCCGTTTTTACTCAATGGTCTTGGATTTGATACTCTGGACCCAATGAGTCTTGGCTTTGGAATGATTCTTTTTCTTTCAGCCCCGATTGGTGAGGAACTGTGTAAAGCAGCGGCAATACTCGTCTTAGCTCGATTTATCGATAGCCCACGTCGAGGATTCCAAATTGGATTCACTGTAGGATTGGGTTTTGCTTTGCTAGAGAATTCAATGTATGTTCTAACTGCTTTTTTCGAGGGTGAATATTCCGCCATTTCGTTTCCAATGATCAGTTTGCTCAGAGGAATTGGTTCAATTCCAGCCCATGGACTTTGGACGGGAATCTCGGGATATGCAATCGGCTCATATCTGTGTAATCGTGATGCACCCCCCAATCAACCAGGGTATCAGGTGACTACAGAGCAGACGGCACCAATAACAAACCAATGGATGTTGGTGAATGCTTCAGGTGAAATCGTCAAGCAATCAACAACTGAATTTTCAGAACCAATACGGGTTCCACGATGGCTCTGTTCTTCAAAGGAAGCGGCATTCCCACTTCCGAAGAAGCCAATCTTTGGAATCGGTTTAGCCATGCTGTTTCATTCTTTTTGGAACGGCTCTTCTTGGCTCTTGGGTGTTGTATTCTATGATGCAAACGTGTGGTTGTATTTATTTTTCATCTTTAGTTGGTTAGTATTCTTAATCGTAGGTTTGTGGCAAATCACCCGTAGGATTCTACCAACTGCACTCTCATAATCAGAAAGCACACACGCAAACGCCATCCACCGCATTTTTGAGGCAAAGCACCTTTGAATGAGAAGAAACCCCCGATGGTTTGAGGGATATCGATGGATGTGCTTTCTGGTGGGCTTAATCAAGGCAATTTGATGGTCACATCAGCCCTTTTATTTGCTCTCGTCATAGTTTCACGTCAAGCGAAAATGCTTGACACTCCTGGGATCATCGCTGCCACTGCACTCGGATTTGTCGTTGGTGCAATGGGGCATTGGACATGGCTTCTCATTCTTCTCGGTTTTCTTTTGGCATCTCATAAAGCCACAAAATGGCGATTTGAAGACAAAAGAGTTCGTGGAATGTCTGAATCTGAAGACGGGCACCGAAGTTACGGCAACGTGATTGCCAACGGAGGACTGCCTGGAATTGTTGCAATTTTTGCCTTTATTTGTGAAGACTGGAACAATGGACTTTGGATGTTTAGTGCTGCTGTAGCTGTTGCATCATCGGATACATTCGCCAGTGAGATTGGTTGCCTCGATGATAATGTCCGAATGATTACGACAATGAAATCGTGTGAAGCAGGGGTGAACGGTGGATTCTCGCCCTCCGGCCAAAAAGCTGCATTTGTTGGTTCAAGCATGATTGCTGTCTTGACGTTCTTTGCTTGGATGGCGACGAACGCCGATGTTGACACTTTACAGATTGGATTGCAAAAAACTGCTCTCGTTGTAATCATTGGTTGGCTAGGATGCCAAATGGACAGTCTCTTAGGCGCAGTTTTCGAAAACCGTGGATATCTCACCAAAGGCAGCGTAAATGGTATTTCAATCACCTGTGGGATGCTCTTAATGTGGGCTGTTTTGTCGTCTGGAATGTTCGTTTGATTCTGAAGCAGTCTTTGTCAACGGGCCATCGCCTTCATGAACCAAAACCATGTGGTACCGACAATGCGCCAGCGTAGCCTTGCCTTGGTCTTGTTTGCACTCTTACTCGGAGTGACCGCAACGGTGGCTGTTGATGCCGCGCGAGACACCACCTATGAACCAGGATTCGTCGAATGGGATGTTGACCCCTTTGAACGCTTATTTGTCGAAGGATTGAATGTTGAAGAAGCGGTACTTCAACGTCAGCGTACCGATAACGCCGTAGGTAGTCAACCGGTAAACTATGGTGGTGGCCAAACTCCAATTTTTACCATCAGCAGTGAACCATTACAAAATCCAGTCAATGCAACGGTCAACATGACCGTTTTCCTCTCCGCCTATATCGACGGTGTCGGTGGACCTCAATTTTGTGAACGCCAATGGGCAGTTGACAAGGATTTCACGCTGATTTATTCGGTCGATGCTGGAGGTGTCCCCGTGTATGATTCGGTCGTAACCCAAGTGGTCGATACCGCCGATTCAAACTCAGCCATGAATTTTTCAGGTGAACGGGTAGAAGTATTCCTTTCAATGGCTGTTGGTGATGTATTCACACTCTCGGTATCTGCAGTGAACAATTGTGTTGGGAGTACGATTCAGGTTCAATGGGGAGCGTTTCAGCAGAACAGTGGCGGCATCGTCATGGAAGGTCAAATTTACGAACCAAAGGCTCGAGTTTTTGTCGATGCAGAACGTCGAGCACACATTGAATTTGAGCCGTTATTCCCTTGGGGAACCGATGATGTCAAAACCACAAAATGGGAACTGTGGGGTCCACTGGCTGCCGATGAAAAGTTCATCAAAGATGAAGATTCAATTATGGAAACTTCGACTGGCCGATTACGAATTGACCGCTCAGTATCCGGAAATGACACGATTTGGGCATGGTCAGGCGTGGTCCCTTTAACACCTGGTGATGCAAACTTGGAACTGTGTGTTCAAATTGTTTCAGGTGACTTGAACAGCGATTGCCATGCCTTTGGAATTATTCGATTTGGAGTTGAAAAAGCCGATGAAGGCCTTGCAAGTTCAACCGTGTTTTTATCGGTCACCACATTTGGTTCTCTGATTGGTTTCATGGTAATGTTGGTACGGAAGGATGAGCTTCCACCTCTTCCAATTCTCGTAGCGATTGTTCTGATGACAATTCTCTTTATTCCCACAGCAATAAGTCAGCCAAATTTGGGTTCATCCGAACTCATCGATGACCATGCACGAATGTTTGATACTGAACTCTATGATGAAAACATGCAATCCATGATGGTCTCTGAACTCTTTGATGGCAAAGATGTCCTCATTATCGCCATCGCCTTACCCGGAACTCAAAATGTGGTTGACCAAGCCATTGAATTGAACAAAACGCTTGATCTTCTTGGCGATGAAGTTTCCGCTGTGCATATTCTTTCAGGTATGAATGCTTCAATCACCGATGTATCGACGATGAAAGCGAACTACAACCTCACATGGCCAATATATGTTGATTTGGATGAATCCTTTACCCGAAGTTCTCCGAATGGAACTTCTGATTCAATTCTCGTGCTTGACAAAACCATGCGTGTCGTTTATTCAAACGCACCTTCCGCCTCCTCAGAAGAAATAATCAGCGCTGTTGAAAGTATTAACAACGGTGGTAGCACAAGTCCATTGTCATACCTTTCCTTGATCTTCGGCCCAGGATTGTTTTTATTCTTCTTAGCCCTTCCACGTGAAGAATATGAAGACTTAGAGGAACCTTTGCCAATTGGCATGTATTGGGGGGCAATTATTGCCGCCAGCGGTGCTGGAATAGTCTTGGTAAACCTGCCTCTGCTCATCGCTACGCTTGCTCCAATTCCCTCGAACACATTGTTTTGGGTTGATATTGGGATGGTTGTGTGGCTGCTTGAAATGAGCGTGGTGACCGCTCTTCGTGGAACGCCGTATGAAGCGGACTTTTTAGGTGCACTCATTCACAAACTTTTCCCAAAGAAATTTCGCGATTGGCGTGGACTTGAGGACATGCAACGAGATTCTTTGATCGGTATTTGGATAGGATGGTTTGGCTGGCTGGCATTCCCGGCATTATTCTCACAAGGCATAGGTGCAGCAATGCTGAGTGGAGCATCAGGTATCTTCTTTGGAATCCTTGGATTCATAATGATTGTACTCCTTGGTGGTACAGTGACTCTCCTGTTGCGATTTATCGCCTCTCTAGGCGGTTCAATCTCTCGCATATTTGGAGAACTTGGCTCTGAATCCTTTGCTCAATATTCTGGATGGTGCCTCGTCCCTGTCGCTCTATGGGCAATAGGAAACACCATCATTTCACTGCTTGATATCGGCGTGATTTGACCGAATCTTTGACAACCGTTGAGGCCAATCCAGTGGATATGGAGATAAAGATAGAATGGAGTCGTACGCGAAGAGATTTGTTTTTGAAATGCCCACGTGCATGGTACTTACGCTACGGCCACACAACACCTTCGCGCGGAATCAATCAGTTTCAAACCAAGAGACTGCCGTGGGATTTGATGCTCCGGGCGATGAAAGAAATACTCGTTGAACGTTTAGAAGACCTTCAAGAAGGAAAGCAATGGTCTCCACTGCTTCTAGAACATCAGCTCAAATATTCCCTTCAAAAGCAAATCAATCAGACCTCACATCATATCAAAAAACGATACTTTGAGGCCTTATTACGCTACGCTAACCATCGCTTTGCAATGTTGTGGCGATGCAGAATCATTCGCCAATTAGAACAAAGAAAATACCCATGCTGGTATGTATTGGACCGCACAGAATCCGTTCAAATCGGCACCCGACGAATCTATGCATCTCCTGACCTTGCTGTTTTGATTCAAAACAGATGGCACCTTGTACGATTTGATATGCAAAGCGCTCCCAAAAAAGCCACCGATGAATTCGAAGCAAATGCAATGGTACTTTGGGCGAAACACCACGGTGGTTTTCCGCAGCGAGAAACCTCCTATCGATTGCATACAATTGGATGGCGAAGGGGGTTTTGGCACACAGAAACGTTTCAACCTACTCAACAATCGGTCAAACAATGCTACAAACTACTCGAGTATGATTGTAAAGCCATGCTTGAAATCCATCGATATGCACGCGCTAATCTCGCATTACTTCCATTGGCAAATACCAAGAAAACCTGTCAATCGTGCTCCTTTCGCGCTCATTGTCCAGGTGGGAAAAATTTAGTTGTAGCTCAACACGAGCAAACTCTGCTTGAACTTGCACATCAATCTACTTCAAGCAAGACTTGAGATGAGGTCGGCAAGAACTGCTTCAACATCGCTGGCTTTGGTAACACCGCTGGCAAGTAAAACTCCTTCAGCACCTAATTCGACTGCTTTGGCGACATCAGCCCCACTTTTGACGCCAGCGCCACAGAGAACTCGTACATTCGGGTTCACTGCCTTTACAACTGCAACAGTATCGCTGACAATCGAAGGGTCTGCAGTGGTTACCGAAATATCACCGCCAATCAATTCCGGAGGTTCTACTGCGATGAAGGTCGGTCCAATCTCTGCGAGATGCTTGGCTTCATCAACATTGGCTGCACATCCACACATCGGAAAACCGTCAGGCAACTGTGCTTTCAAACTGGCAACATGTTCCATTGATACTTTGTGTTCTGCGTGATTGATGATGGTACCCTGCGCTCCACGGTGAAGAGCTGTATGTGGCTCAAGCCAGCCGGTAAAGCCACCTTGGCCAACGGGGTCCAAGTGCTGGGTCCAAACTTCGAGAGAAGGCGCCACACGACGAACTGCTTCTAAATCAAAAGCAGATACAACGGCAACCATTCGAGCAGGACCATTGCAATGTGCTTCCATAGCAAGAGCAAGACGTTCAGCAGTTGCTCCACTTGCAGAAGCATAGGTTTTGAAATTAACAACGACCAATGGTTTGTTCATACCTTTGGCAGACATGAAACGCATTTGAGGCCTTCGCTGGTTCCGAAGCAATTCATTCCGTTCGTGGCCATTGGCCGCCAACCAAAGTAGTACCGTTCGGAATCACGCTACCGTGATCAACGACGACATCTTGAATTTGAACATCCGTTCCAATCGTCACTTGGTTCCCGATTAAACTCGATTCAATCACCGAGTTCTCTCCAATAACAGTACCTTTGAGAAGAGTTGAGCGGTGTATTTGGCTGTTCGACACAGTCACATCCGTTTCAATCATAGATTCAGTAACCCGTTCTGAAGTTTGTGTATCGACAGAGCCATACCAAGAATTTCCATGAATCACTCCTCGGCGAAATCTCTTTTCTTTAATACAGCGATGTACTGCATCTGACCAAGCACTGGGAGTTCCAGCATCAAGGAAATAGCCTTCAAATTTTTGACCGTTCAAGAGGTTCTCCTCAGCGAGCCTAGGGAATACATCCCTCTCTATAGAGTGCCTCCCTTGAGGCATATAATCGAAAATGTCGTCTTCAAAAACATATGAACCAGCATTGATTAAATTGGAAAATACTTCTTCAGGTTTTGGTTTTTCTTTAAATTGTGTAATACGGGAATCATCATCAAGGCCAACGATTCCAAAGCGAGTCGGGTCTTCAACTTCCCAAAGCGCAAGACTACCTACACCGCCATTACGCTTGTGTAATTCCAGCAACGGTTCGATTTGAAGCGAAGAGACAATGTCGCCATTGAAGCAAGCAAATCTACCACTCACTACATCTCTACAGTTTCCTAAAGCGCCACCTGTACCAAGTGGTTGGTCTTCATTCACAATTCTGACATCGAAATCAACATCGACTCGAGCAAAGTATTCTTTGATCATATCGACTTTGTAGCCACCGGCAACAACGACTTCATCAATCAAATGATTTGGCACGCCTTCGACAACTCGTTCAAGCAACGACATATCGAGCATTGGGAGCAATGGTTTGGGTACTTTATTGGTCCAAGGGCGAAGGCGAGAACCAACTCCACCAGCCAAAACAACCACTTGCATGAACAGGGCGTTTCATCGATTACCTATCAAAACACCTCACCACCGCCTACCAATTCCCTTGATGTTGCTATCCAATTCGCAATTGACGCATCAAAGTATTCAAAGACGGTCTCACTGTGGAAGGATTGGAGAGCACCATGAATATCCACGAATACCAAGGGAAAACACTCCTTCGAGAAAACAACATTACTGTCCCTGAAGGTGTTCATTGCACCAACGTCGAACAAGCGCTCGCCGCCTACGACTCACTTGGAAGTAAAGTGGTTGCAGTTAAATCACAAATCCATGCTGGTGGCCGTGGAAAAGGAACACTCTATCATCCTGAAACTCGGGAACACGTCATGGATGGTGGTGTGAAAATCGCTTTTTCACGAGAAGAAGTCGAAACCTATGCAACCAATATATTGGGTAATGTATTGGTCACCATCCAAACCGGTGAAGAGGGAAAATTGGTCAGCAATCTCTATATTGAAGCAGGTTGCGATATCGCTCACGAATACTATCTTGCCTTACTTGTCGACCGAGACAATAAATCAGTCCTCATCATGGCTTCTACTGAAGGCGGCATGGACATCGAAGACGTCGCCAATAATACTCCTGAACTGATTCACAAAGTGATGGTTGACCCAAATTCTGGTCTTCTCGGTTTCCAAAAAAGAGACCTTGGCATGGCGTTAGGCCTTCAAGGAGCAGCGCTGAAATCATTCGGAAAGATGTTGGCGAGTATGTATACAATGTTCGTACGAGAAGATTGTGCTATGGTCGAAATTAACCCACTTGTCCGAACAGGTAATGATGAAATCGTGGCGCTTGATTCAAAGATATCCTTTGATGAAAACGCCGAGTTCCGACACAAGAACTGGGATGACCTTCGTGACCTCTCAGAAGAAGAAGATGTCGAAATTCGAGCGAAAGAAACAGGATTGTCGTATGTCAAACTCGATGGTAACATCGGATGTTTAGTGAACGGTGCAGGTCTTGCAATGGCTACGATGGACGTCATCAAACTCTACGGTGGCGAACCGGCAAACTTCCTTGACGTTGGCGGCGGTGCTGATGAAGAGCAAGTCAAAACAGCATTCTCGATTATTCTTGAAGACCCGAATGTCAAGGGTATTTTGGTCAATATCTTTGGTGGTATCATGCGTTGCGACATTATTGCACGTGGTGTCATTGCTGCTACTGAAGCACTTTCACTGGAAGTTCCGCTCGTCGTTCGACTTGCGGGAACCAATGTCGATGAAGGCAAGAAAATCCTTGCTGCATCAACCTTGAACATTCATGCTGCTGATGATTTGGCAGAAGGTGCTCAGAAGATCGTAGCACTTATCGGAGGTGAAGAATAATGGCAATTTGGATTGAAGAAGATGCAAAGGTATTGGTGCAAGGCATCACTGGAAAGCAAGGTATGTTCCATGCTGGCAAGATGGTTGAATACGGCACCAACATCGTCGGAGGATGTACACCAGGAAAAGGTGGACAAACTGTTGAACTCCAAGGCAAAGCATTCCCAATTTGGGACAGTATGAGTGAAGCAATTGAAGCAACCGATGCTGATGCTACAGTCATTTATGTCCCACCTCCATTTGCAGCTGAAGCAATCATGGAGGCTGCTGATGCCTTTGATTGGCTCAAAGGAGAAGGCGTCATCGTCTGTATTACTGAAGGTATTCCAACGCTTGACATGGTCAAGGCCGTAGCGTATGTCGAAAACCGTCCAGGTGTTCGTCTGATTGGCCCGAACTGCCCGGGAATCATCACTCCAGGTGAAACGGGTGGAGCAAAGATTGGCATCATGCCAGGTCACATTCATGCCAAAGGACGCATCGGAATTGTCAGTAAATCTGGAACCTTAACCTACGAGGCTGTCGCACAAACAATGAGTATCGATGAAGGACAATCAACCTGTATCGGAATTGGCGGCGACCCTGTTAACGGAACTGGATTTATCGATTGTTTAGCTGCTTTCCAAGCAGACCCACAAACTGAAGCGATCATTATGATTGGTGAAATCGGCGGTAATGCTGAACAAGAAGCGGCTGCTTGGGCGGCTGAAAACGTCACCAAGCCTATTGTAGGATTCGTCGCAGGCGCAACTGCGCCTCCCGGGAAAAGAATGGGCCACGCCGGCGCAATTATCTCCGGTGGTAAAGGTACCGCAGA
>Ga0308022_1000635_pt1 | contig 12860 bp, 10 predicted proteins | sample Neamet353_FD_201297 | JGI IMG/M metagenome (GOLD analysis project Ga0308022, IMG submission 201297) | Marine microbial communities from water near the shore, Antarctic Ocean - #353 | ecosystem: Environmental > Aquatic > Marine > Unclassified | place: Southern Ocean | collected 2014-10-02 | reverse complement strand
GGATTCATGATTTAAGTCCCAAAATGAATGCAGCGAGAAAGAGCATCGAAGCTGAATATAAAGCATTGATCGGTGTAGATGAACATAACAAAGCATTGCAGCGGACAAGCCGCTGAATGCGGCGTTATGTTTCCTCCACAAAGGTATAAAGAATGAATAAACCGGAAGAGTTTTGGGATGGAGCATCTAAAAACTACGACAAGACCGAAGAGCGATTTGAGTACATTCATAGTAAATCTAGAGAAAATACTAAAAAATTCCTAAAAGGTAGCGATACTGTTCTCGATTATGGGTGCGGCACAGGAACCGCAGCTTGCCTGTTTTCCAGCCAGGTTAAAGAGGTTCACGCTATTGATATATCATCGAAGATGATTGAAATAGCGAGGGAGAAATCAGCAACTGCAAAAATAGAGAACGTAAGGTTCGAGCAATCGGATATTTTTGACAGCAAATATTCTAAAGAGTCATATGATGTCATTCTGGCTTTTAACATGTTGCATACAGTCCCTAGTCCACAGAATGTAGTGCTGCAAATAAATGAATTACTAAAGCCAGAAGGTTTATTCATTTCTGTAACACCTTGCTTACGTCAAAAGATGTCATTTTTCGTTAATCTTCAAATCCAGCTGGTGCGGGTCTTGTGTAAACTTGGGCTAATTCCCATTCCTATAAGAAGGGTCACAAGCTCTGAGGTAGAAAACTTATTAGAAGCAGGCGGGTTTCAAACAGTTGAATCTGAAGAGATATATAAAGGCGCATCTAGCTATTTTGTCGTGGCTAAGAAGTTACAAAAAACATAAATGGGCTGTTAGAAGTAAGGAATAGCATGGCTGAATGCATTTACTGTGGAGAATCAGGAAAGCTTACAAGAGAGCATATTTTGCCCTCTTTTGTTTATAAGCACCATTACCAAATAGAAGGCCAGAATAATGTAATAGGATGGATGGAAAAGCCTGAAAAGGTGGTGTAATCCCCCCATTTTTAGCATCAATTAAAAATAAGGACTTTCTCAGTTATAGCAATTGTCGATTTTAACTTGCTGTTTACGAACCCAGCTCGGTGGGCTTTATTTTGTAAAGGCTCGCGCTCGTGTGATGATTTTGAACATGTATTGGCCTAATATTATATCTCCCGTTTTGAACGGATGGCTGACAAGGTCTAATCTGTTCTGCTAGGCAAAGCTGAATGCTCCTCGAATGATACCGATGACGTGCATTTTCCATTGACAGTGTTTGCACCTGATCGGGCTTTTCGTTGGCTTCGGTTTCTCCGTGTGACTTGGCAACTGCACTTTCAAAATCCACTGCACAACACGTAACAAGGCTTTTGCATTGCCATACAAAAACCAATATTGCGCGCCACTTAAGCCTGACTTTGTCCACTGGGCAATGTTGTTCTGCCAATGATACGCTCGTTCTTTGTTGTTCATCTGTTCCCTCTGCTGGGTTGTGATTGCAGTGGTATAGTGTCTAGAGTTTTTGGGCTAATTTATAGACGTCGATATAGCGGTGCTTACTTTGTTATGATCCATTCTCAGTAGACCCCTCACTTAAAAACCCCCACCCAAAAAGCGTCGCATTAGAGATAGTTTATGCCCTGCAAAGGCTGATTTTAGTGGTGTTTTATGCCAAAATAGCTGGCAATTTCATACACTCTTTTAGCATTCAATTAAGCATAAGGTTATCCCATGCAACTGAAAAAAATCCCCGCTACTGTTGTCACCGGTTTTCTGGGCAGCGGCAAAACCACTTTATTGTCTAATGTGTTGCGCCAGATCTCTGGTGGCACAGACCCAAAGCGTATCGCAGTAATAGTGAATGAGTTTGGCGAGCTAGATATAGACGCCGATTTGTTGCGCAATTGCCCACTAGATTGTGATGACGAAGGCAATGTGCCAAGCAGCACCCAGCAAGGCATTTACGAGCTAGCCAACGGCTGCATTTGCTGCACTGTAGAAGAAGAGTTTTTGCCAGTGATGCTAGAGCTTGTGAAGCGTCGTGATGACATAGACCACATTCTTATTGAAACCAGTGGTTTGGCTTTGCCAAAGCCGCTTGTGCAAGCCTTTAACTGGCCTGATATTAAGCAGCATTTCACAGTGGATGCTGTAATCACTGTGATCGATGGCCCGGCTGTAGCCGCTGGCCGCTTTGCAAATGACGCAGACCAAGTGCAAGCCCAGCGTTTGGCAGATGACAGCCTTAACCACGACCCAGACCTAGCCGAGCTATTGGATGACCAATTAAGCGCTGCAGACCTAGTGATCGTTTCTAAAAGTGACCTTTTGTCTGCCGATGAGCGCAGCCGTGTAGAGCAAGTGGTGGCTGCCAAAGTGCCTGATGCTGTAAAAACAGCTTACATTGGCCAAAAAGAAGACGGCACCAGTGATGCACCTTTGGAGCTAGTGCTAGGCCTAGAAGCCGCTGCAGAGCAGCGCATTGAAGCGGTGCACACGCACCACGATCATCACCACGACCACGGCGATCACCACGACCATGCCCACGATCATTTCGATTCTTGCGTGATTCACTTGGGCACAGTGGATGCAGATCGTTTGCAAGTGGCCTTGTCACAGCTTTTAGCAGACCAGCAAATTTACCGCGCTAAAGGCTTTGCAGCCTTGCCAAACAAGCCCATGCGCCAAGTGATTCAGGCCGTAGGCCAGCGTTTGGAAAGCCACTTTGACCGCTTGTGGGGTGCAGATGAAGCACGCCGCACATCTTTAGTAATGATCGGCAAACACCTGCATGCTGATGAGCTGACTAAAGCGCTAAAAGTAGCCGAGGTTTAGCCACCCACCATGCATTTGCTCGCAGCACAGCCTGGTGGCTTCGTAGAAGAAGAAGGCATTATTGACCTAAACCAAGACCCCGCTAAAGTGGTGATCTTGGCTGCCGCTGATACTAGCCTAGCTATGCTTGCCACTGCTGCCGAGCAGCTTGGTGACCAGCTACCTTCAATACGTTTGGCAAACTGGAGCAACCTGCTAAAGCCTGCCGCTTTTGATCTGTATGAGCACAAGGTGCTAGAGCAAGCGCAGCTAGTGATGGTGTCTTTGCTTGGGGGTGCTGGGTATTGGGATTATGGTTTTTCGCGCCTGCAAGCATGGCAAAAAGCCAAGCCTAACCGCACGCTCATTTTGGTACCAGGCGATGACTCACCAGACCCACAGCTCACTCTAGCTAGCTCTTGCCAGCCTGATTGCTGTCACCTAGTGTGGCAATACTTGCGCCAAGGCGGGGTAAGTAATGGCATTAATTTGTTGCGTTACTTGCGCCACCAGCTAGAGCAAGCCGCACACACCCATGCCACACCAGCCAGCACGCCTGGGTGGCAACAGCCTGCGCAGCTGCCTCAAGCGTTGATTTATCAGCCAGGCATAGCTCAGGCCAGCCTAACAGACTGGCAAAAAAGCACCCTCGCCAACGGCCTAAAAGATGCGCCTGTGGTGGCATTGTTGTTTTATCGCAGCCATTTACAAAGTGGCAATACGCGCATGTTTGATGGCTTAATGGCAAGCCTTGTAGAGCAAGGCATGAACCCCATAGCCCTTGCGGTCACCTCCCTTAAAGACGCCCAAGCACTGGCTTTGGTGAATCACACCCTCAAGCAGTCTAATACCAAGTTGGTGTTAAGCAGCCTAGGCTTTGCCAGCAACAAGGTAGACGCACCCAGCCTTAGCTCTGCACCCACACACTTTAAGCTGCCTATTGAAGGCGATATTCCAGTGTTGCAGCTGGTGCTGTCTTCTACCACCAGCCAAGCGTGGCGTGAGCACAAGCAAGGCTTGCGCTCCCGTGATATTGCCATGCAGGTGGTGCTGCCAGAAATGGATGGCCATGTGCTCACCCGTGCCATTAGCTTTAAATCTATGGGCTACTACAGCAAACTATGCCAAATAGAGCTAGTAGGCTATGAGCTAGAGCCAGAAAGGGCGCAATTTGTGGCGCGCCTTGCTAAAGGCTACTGCAGCCTTGGCCATAAAGCCAATGGTGACAAACGCATTGCCCTGATACTAGCAAACTACCCCACCAAAGATGGGCGCATTGGGAATGGTGTGGGCTTGGATACACCTCAGTCGGCTATTAACGTATTGCAGGCCATGAAAGATGCAGGCTATGCCATTGATACAGTGCCACCAAACGGCAACGCACTCATTGAAACTTTGTTAGAGTCTGTCACTAACAACCCCAACACCTTGCACCACCTGCCTTGCTGGCAAAGCTTGGATAGCAAGGTGTACTTAGAGCATTTTGCAAAGCTACCTAAAGCCTGCCAAGATGCCGTATGGCAGCGCTGGGGCAGCCCAGAAAAAGACCCAAAGTATCGCCAAGGGCGCATTATGCTAGCAGGCATGCGCTTGGGTGAAACCTTTGTGGGCATTCAGCCAGCACGAGGATACAACCTAGATTTAACCGCCAATTATCACGACCCAGACCTAGTGCCTCCCCATAGCTACCTAGCCTTTTATTTTTGGCTGCGGCATGTGTATCAGGTGGATGCTGTCATTCACTTAGGCAAACACGGCAACCTAGAGTGGCTGCCGGGCAAAGGCGTAGCGTTAAGCGGGCAGTGCTGGCCAGAAGTGGCTTTGGGGCCTATGCCTCATTTTTACCCATTTATAGTGAATGACCCAGGTGAAGGCGCCCAAGCCAAACGCCGTGCCCAAGGGGTGATTATTGATCATTTAATGCCCCCCATGGCGCGCGCCGAAACCTATGGCGAGCTAGCAGATTTAGAAGCTTTGGTAGACGAGCTTTATCAAGCCACAGGCTTAGATACAGGCCGTGAAATGTGGCTAAGGGAGCAGATTGTAGGCACCTTGGCTAGCAGCAACCTTAAGCAAGAGCTAGGCTTAAACGCACACACCAGCGAAAGCGAAATGCTGGCCCAGCTTGATACCTATTTGTGCGACATAAAAGAAGCTCAAATACGCAACGGTTTGCATATTTTAGGCCAGTTGCCAGATGCCGCCCAGCTAAGTGAAACCTTAGTAGCACTGCTGCGTTTACCACGTGGGGATGCTAATGAAGAGCGTGGCATTTTGCATAACCTGGCACATGACTTAGGCCTGCAAAGCCATGATGCGGCCAGCCCATACGACCCTTTAGCCAGTGAAGCCGGCCCTTGGCTTGGTGCAAAGCCTGCGCTATTAGTGCAGCAAGATGACAGTGTGTGGCGCTCCAGCATGGACACCCGCGAACGCCTTGAGCTTTTGGCCTTAAGCTTGGTCAATGATTACCTGCTTTGCCCCATCCCAAAACACATCAGCGATTTAACAGCCACACTGCCACGCACCAGCCAACAGCTTCACTACGCCAAAAGCATTATTTTAGTAGCTTTAGAAGACAGCGCAGTACGTGAAACCAAAGCCCTTATTGAAGGTTTGGCTGGCCAGTCTGTAGAGCCTGGGCCAAGTGGTGCTCCTACGCGGGGCCGCCTAGATACTTTGCCTACCGGGCGCAACTTTTTTTCTTTAGACAACCGCAGTGTGCCCTCTGCCGCAGCTTGGGCTTTGGGCCAGCGTTCGGCTCAGGCGCTGATAGAGCGCCACTTACAAGAACATGGCGACTACCCCACTCAGCTTGGGCTTTCTGTTTGGGGCACCGCCACCATGCGCACAGGCGGTGATGACATTGCCCAAGCGTTTGCATTGATGGGCATCAAGCCTGTTTGGGCTGCAGGCTCACAGCGCGTGGCCGATTTTGAAATAGTGCCCGCTATGCAGCTAGGCCGCCCTCGCGTGGATGTCACCTTGCGTGTGTCTGGCTTTTTTAGAGACGCCTTTCCTAATGTAATGAAGCTATATGATGCCGCCGTGCAAGCTTTGGCTGCTTTTGAAGAGCCAGGCTGTGCTGAAAGCAACGGCAACACCATTCGTACAAACGTGCAGCAAAGGCAAGCCCAGCTGCAAGCTGAAGGTGTAAGCGAAGACGAAGCCCACCGCCAAGCCAGCTATCGTGTGTATGGCAGTAAGCCTGGTGCCTACGGTGCTGGCTTGCAGGGCCTTATCGATGAGCGCTGTTGGGGCGAGCGAGATGACCTTGCAGATGCTTATCTCAACTGGGGTGGCTACGCCTATGGTTTTCAGCTAGATGGCAACAAAAAAGGCGATGGCGTGGCTGCCCATGATCACTTTAAACACCGTTTAAGCCAGCTAGAAGCCGTGGTGCAAAACCAAGATAACCGCGAACACGACCTGCTAGATTCTGATGATTACTACCAGTTTCAAGGCGGCATGACTAACGCCGTGACTAGCTTTAGTGGCCAAGCCCCTGCCGTGTATCACAGTGACCATAGCAACCCTAGCGTGCCCAAAATCCGCACCCTTAGCGAAGAGCTAAACCGGGTGCTGCGCTCACGGGTGCTCAACCCCAAATGGATTGGGGCTATGCAGCGCCATGGTTACAAGGGGGCTTTTGAGATGGCAGCCAGTGTAGACTATCTTTTTGCTTATGACGCCACTACCGATTTGATCGCCGATTACCAATACCAACAAGTAAGCGATGCGCTCATTTTTGAAGAACACAACCAAAAATTTATGCGCGACAACAACCCCGCCGCCCTAGAAGAAATGGCAGAACGCATGCTAGAAGCCTGCCAACGGGGCATGTGGCAAGAGCCAGGCGCACACCAACAAGCCTTACAAGACTTGCTGTTAGATTTAGACCAGCAAAAGGAAACTGCTTCATGATTAAGCCCACGCTACCTGTTAAAGGCCTAGCAGACTTGATAACCAACGGCCCTCGCACACTCATGGTGCAAGGCACCACATCTGATGCAGGCAAGAGCATTTTGGTGACGGCTTTGTGCCGCATATTGGCCCGTAAAGGCGTAAAAGTAGCGCCTTTTAAAAGCCAAAACATGGCCCTTAACAGTGCCGTAACACCTGGTGGTGGCGAAATTGGCCGCGCCCAAGCGGTGCAAGCCGAGGCTTGTTTTTTGCAGCCTGATGTTCGCATGAACCCTATTTTACTCAAGCCCAATAGCGATCTAGGCTCCCAAGTAATCTTGCGTGGCAAGGCCATTGGCAATATGAAGGCAGTGGAATATCACTTGCACAAGCCCAAGCTTTTACAAGATGTAGTGCTAGCGCACCAAGAGCTGCTGGCAGACTTTGACCTAGTGTTAGTAGAAGGGGCAGGCAGCCCAGCAGAGATTAATTTAAGAGAGCACGACCTTGCCAATATGGGCTTTGCTGAAGCAGTAGATTGCCCGGTGATTATTGTGGCAGACATAGACCGTGGCGGTGTGTTTGCTCATTTATACGGCACTTATGAGCTACTTAGCCCAAGCGAACAAGCTCGCACACGTGGCTTTATTATCAACCGTTTTAGGGGCGATAAAGCCTTATTACAAGGTGGTTTAGACTGGCTAGAGGAAGCCACTGGCAAGCCTGTGCTTGCGGTTTTGCCTTATATCCATAATCTACACGTAGAAGCTGAAGACTCTTTGGCAGTGGATCAGTTTGAAAAAAGTGAAAACAGCCAACACTTCAAGGTGGTGGTGCCCATTTACCCTAGGGCCAGTAACCACACCGATTTTGACGCCCTAAGAATGCACCCGCAAGTAGATTGCCAGCTATTAAGAGACGTGCAAACCTTTAAAGGTGCAGACCTGATTATTTTGCCAGGCAGCAAAAACACCCGTGGTGATTTGGCATGGCTTAAAGAGTCGGGCTGGGATGCGGTGATCAAGCGACATTTGCGCCTAGGTGGCAAAGTGATGGGCATTTGTGGCGGTTATCAAATGCTAGGCCAAGCAGTGCACGACCCAGACGGCACAGAGTCTGCTGCTGGCACTAGTGAAGGCTTGGGGCATTTACATATTGAAACCTTGCTACAAGGTGAAAAACAGCTGCGAAATGTGCAGGGCTTTTGGCTAAACGAAGACGGCGACATCCCTGTTACTGGCTATGAAATACATGTGGGGCAAACTACAGGTAGCGACTTAGCACAGCCTTTAATGCAGCTTAACACTGGCTCTGATGGCGCACGCAATAGCGAAGACACAGTGATGGGAAGCTATGTGCATGGGTTGTTTGATGAACCTAAGCTATTAGAAGTGTTATTGAAATGGGCAGGTTTGGAGCACACCCAAGCGTTTGATTACCCGGCTTTAAGAGCTTCAGAAATTGAGCGTTTAGCGGATGTAGTGGAGCTAGAGCTGCCCATGCAGCGCATTTTCAACATTATGCAGGACCAACCATAACATGAGCTTGATCATTGCTATTGTGCTGGCCCTGGCGTTGGATTACTGGCTAGGCGAGCCTAAACGGCTGCACCCTTTGGTGGGTTTTGGCGCTTTGGCGGATGGCCTGGAGAAGTGGTTAAATAATAAACATGGATTGCTTCGTTTCACTCGCAAAGACGGTGGTTTTAGATTGCTTCGTTTCACTCGCAAAGACGGTGGTTTTAGATGGCTTCGTTTCACTGGCAAAGACGGCCTGCTATTAAAAGTGAAAGGCACGGCAGCCTTGGCTTTGGCTATTGGCCCCATTGGGTTTTTAGCGCACAGCCTAGAACAAACGTTAGCCACTAGTGCATTGTTTTCTATACTTGTGGGCGCTGCAGTACTGTATTTGGCCATTGGCTGGCGCAGCTTAATAGAGCATGCTAAGGCCATATCCACACCCTTGTATGCAGCAGACCTTGTCGCCGCTAGAGCAGCAGTAAGCCGCATTGTTAGCCGCGACACTCAAGAGCTGGATGAGCAAGAAATAGCCAAAGCTGCCACTGAGTCTGTGCTAGAAAATGGTGCTGATGCCTTATTTGCCGCATTGTTTTGGTTTATTGTAGCGGGGATCCCTGGGGTGGTTATTTATCGCTTAAGCAACACCTTAGATGCCATGTGGGGCTATAAAAACCCTCGCTTTTTACACTTTGGCTGGGCCGCTGCGCGCTTTGATGACTTACTCAATTTCATCCCTGCTCGCCTCACTGCTTTAGCCTACACTTTGTGTGGCAGCTTAAACGGACACACTAAAAACGCTTGGCAAAGCTGGCGTTTGCAAGCTGGCACCTGGAAAAGCCCTAACGCAGGCCCAGTGATGGCCGCAGGTGCAGGCGCTATAGGCGTGCAGCTAGGTGGCAGCGCCAATTACCATGGCCAACAGCAACAGCGCCCTGTGCTTGGCAATGGCGAAGAGCCTATGGCAGCTAGCATCGATGCTGCATGCACTTTGGTAAACTACAGCCTAGCACTTTGGTTGCTGGTCATAATTGCGATCACGTTTATGAGTGCGGGCTTAGGTGCAGGTGTTGGTTTAGGCGCAGGTATAGGCTCATGAGTGCATTGTTTCACGGTGGTGATGTGCATGCTGCATCTGCTATTTATGGCCGCGACCCTAGTGATTGGATAGACCTTTCCACCGGCATTAATCAGCATAGCTACCCTGTACCTGCCATCGCTGCAGCTGCGTGGCACCAGCTGCCTTATTTAAACCCTGCATTACAAGCTGCTGCCAAAGGTTATTATGGTGACTTTCCATGGTTGGCCAGTAGTGGTAGCCAAAGCGTCATTCAACTATTGCCTAGCTTGTTACAACAGCTAGGTAACAAAGGGCCTGCATGGCTGCCAGATGTAGGTTATCAAGAGCATGCACATGCTTGGTCTAAGCAGGGTGATACGCACACCTATAGTGGGCTAGATAGTGCGCTGGCGGTGGAGCAAATAGATGCTGCTTTGCAGGATAAAACTATAGGCCACTTACTCATCATCAACCCCAACAATCCCACAGGCCAGAAGTTTGCTGCTAAAACACTTTTGTCTTGGGCAACCAAACTACAGGCTAACAATGGGTTTTTGGTGGTAGATGAAGCTTTTATAGATACCACACCTGGCGATAGCCTGCTCAGCCATTTCTTACCAGACAATCTAGTAATACTGCGCTCTGTGGGTAAGTTTTTTGGCCTAGCTGGCATGCGTTTAGGCTTCACCTTTGCTGCCCAAAGGGTGTTGGATGGGTTGGCCAAAGAGCTTGGCCCTTGGGCGGTCAATGGCCCTGCACAAACAGTGGCAGTGGCGGCACTTAGTGATGGCGCGTGGCAAGCCAACATGCGCTTGGCCCTTGCCAATGAAAGCCTCAAGCAATGCAATATTTGGCAGCCTGCTATGGCAAGCCTAGGGGCTAAGCTTGCAGGTGCCCATGGGTTATTTCGCAGCTTTAGTATGCCTTGCGATTTGGCGCAAAAATTACATCATAGTGCTGGTAAAAGTGGTATTTTAATACGCTTAGTAGCCATCAACTCACACACCAGCTTATTACGCTTTGGCAATGTAGATTTAAGCCAGAGCCATGCACTTAACCAGTGCAAAACATGGATACAACAGGAATCCTAATGACCTTTTTCCCTCTGTTTCACAACACCCACCATATGAAAGTGCTGCTTATCGGTGGTGGAACTATAGCTAAGCGCCGAGCTAAATCTCTGGCCAAAGCAGGTGTTACCTTTGATTTGATGGCCAGCGTTATTGCTGATGGGATTACCGAATTAGTAGAGGGTGCTGGCGGCAAGGTCACTACCTGTGCCTATGGTTCTAGTGAAGTAATGGGTGGCTATAACATTATTTGCGCTCTTACCAATAATCGCGCAGTAAACCAACACATTGCAGCTGATGCAAAGGCCTTGGGCTTGCTTGTCAACGTGGCGGACGTGCCTGATGACGGTAACATTATTTTTGGCGCTATTATCGACCGTGCACCGCTCACTATTGCTATTAATAACGGGGGCGCCTCGCCTGTTTTGTCTAGCATTTTGCGCCAGCAATTAGAGCAACTAGTGCCAAAGGCATATGGCCAGCTGTCTCGATTGGTAGGCGCTTATCGCCCCCAGGTCAAAGCGGCGTTACCAGACACAGCGCACCGCTCTATATTTTGGCATCAAGTGCTTCAAGGCCCTGTGGCTGAAGCGGTATTTTCGGGCAAACACGATGACGCAGAAACCCTACTAAAGGGCCATCTAAAGGAGATCGATAGTGGCCTTGATCAGTTGATGAAAACTGGTGAAGTGTTCCTTATTGGTGCAGGCCCAGGTGACCCAGATCTGCTCACGCTAAGGGCTTTTAGGCTATTACAAAAAGCCGATGTGGTGCTTTACGATGCTTTAGTGTCTGAGGGTGTTATGGCGTTAGTGCCAGAGGCTGTAGAGCGGGTGTATGTGGGTAAGCGCCGTGCCAACCATAGCGTGCCTCAAAATGGCATCAACCAGCTGCTAGTAGATTACGCCAAGCAAGGTAAGCGTGTGGCCCGCCTTAAAGGGGGAGACCCATTTATATTTGGCCGCGGCGGTGAAGAAATAGAAACCTTAGCCGAACAACATGTGCCTTTTCAAGTGGTGCCTGGCATCACAGCAGCAAGTGGCTGCTCTGCGTATTCTGGCATCCCACTCACACACAGAGACTACGCCCAATCAGTGCGCTTTGTTACTGGGCAATTACGTGATGGTGGAGTAGATTTACCTTGGCCAGAGCTGGTTGTCGAAGGGCAAACCTTGGTGTTTTACATGGGTCTAAAAGGCTTGCCACTGATCTGTGAAGAGCTCATAAAACACGGCATGGACATTAACATGCCTGTGGCTTTAATTGAAAAGGGCACCACCCAAGACCAACGGGTATTAGTGTCCAACCTCACACAGTTACCAGCCATGATTGAGGCCGAAAAAGTGATGTCTCCTTCGCTCTTTGTGGTGGGCCGGGTAGTGAGCTTGCATGATAAGCTGGCTTGGTTCACCTCATCAAGAGAGGCATAATAATGCCCGTCACCCATCAGCTATTAGCCGTGTTTGTTGCCCTCATTTGGGGCACTAATTTTGTCTTTATAGAGCTAGGTTTAGACGACTTACCGCCATTTTTATTTGCCACGTTGCGCTTCACCTTTGCGGCTTTACCTTTAGTGTTTATTTTACCTAGGCCTGCGGTGCCTTGGCGTTATCTGATCGCATATGGTGTGCTCATTGGGTTTGGCCAGTTTGGTTTATTGTTTTGGGTGATGGGCAGCCACATGTCTCCTGGCCTAGCTTCTTTGGTGATTCAGGTGCAAGCGGTGTTTACCATTGTGTTGGCATTGCTGCTCTTTAAGGAAACTGTTCGCTGGCCACAAATGGCTGCATTGGTGGTATCTTTTGCAGGTATTTTATTGATCGCTGTGCAAGGTAATACAGACGCCACACCTATAGGCTTGGCAGTGATTCTAATTGCTGCGTTAAGCTGGGCTGCGGGCAACCTGGTGGTTAAGCGCTGTGGCAAGGTGCATATTATTGGTTTTTTGGTGTGGTCTTCTTTATTTGCAGTGCCACCACTGGCTTTAATGTCTTATTACTTTGAGGGGCCTGTACTTATCGCCCACAGCTTAATGTCTGCAAAATGGCAAGCTTGGGCTATAGTGCTATGGCAGACCATTGGTAATACCCTTATTGGATATGGCCTGTGGAACCTATTATTACAGCGCTATGCTGCAGCATTGGTTGCTCCCTGGGCGTTGCTGGTGCCGGTATTTGGCATGGCCGCATCGAGTGTGTTTTTGTATGAAAGCATGCCGTGGTGGAAGTGGGTAGCAGCCACATTAATCATTGCAGGGTTAGTGCTAAATTTACGTTCGACACCCTCAGCTAAATAATCAGTAGATGCGGTTAGGGGCAGGATGAGCGATTAAAATCTAATAAAAATAATTGAAAATAGTAAAGCCACCAAGGCCAGATGTACCTAGCCCAATACCTAGCTGAAGGTAGCCTAATAAGCGCTCTATGTGCCTGCCAGGAAGGCTAAAAGGCAAACTAATAGCCACCGATAAAAGCGCCATTCCTAGAATAGAGCCAATACCAAATAACAGCATGTAGCTAATACCTACCCAAAAATTTTGT
>Ga0308022_1000629_pt1 | contig 12929 bp, 10 predicted proteins | sample Neamet353_FD_201297 | JGI IMG/M metagenome (GOLD analysis project Ga0308022, IMG submission 201297) | Marine microbial communities from water near the shore, Antarctic Ocean - #353 | ecosystem: Environmental > Aquatic > Marine > Unclassified | place: Southern Ocean | collected 2014-10-02 | reverse complement strand
GAAGTTACAGAATTAGCCTATAAACATTTAGGCAGAACAAAAGGAAAAAGTCAATCAGAATTGTTTTAAAAGTGTTATTAATACTTAACTAAAAGCAAATAAAAAAGACTGAGAAAAAGATGAACATCAAAAAAATTATACCAATTTTAGAGTGGTTGCCGAATTATAATAAATCACTGTTTAAAGGGGATTTAGTTGCGGGAATTACGGTTGGTATCATTTTAATTCCTCAAGGAATTGCGTACGCTTTAATTGCAGGTTTACCACCAATTTATGGTTTGTATTGTGCATTAGTTCCACAAATAATGTATGCCATTTTTGGGTCTTCAAGACAGGTTGCAATTGGTCCTGTTGCTATGGATTCTTTAATTGTTGCAACGGGTGTTTCAACATTGGCTTTAGCAGGGTCAGAAAGTTATATTGCCATCGCTATTTTACTGGGGTTAATGGTGGGTGCGATTCAATTTATATTAGGCGTTTTTAGTTTAGGCTTTATCGTTAATTTTTTATCAAAACCAGTAATTACCGGTTTTACATCCGCAGTTGCCCTTATTATTGGGTTGAATCAATTTAGAAATTTATTGGGTGTAGATTTTATCCAAAGCGATCAAGTTCAATATATTTTAGAAGATATTTGGTTGCAAGTCTCAACCTTTAATACCCATACAACAGTAATAGGTTTCATCTCAATGATCATCATTATTATTTTTAGACGGATTAATAAAAAAATTCCGAATGCCTTAATTGTTGTCGTTCTAGGGATTTTAATCATGAAATATTTTGGAGCAAGCTTTATGGATGTTTCTATTGTAAAAGAGGTTCCTTCAGGATTACCTGTTTTCGGAATTCCAGAATTCGATTTAGATCTAATGAGAGAATTATTGCCAATTGCAGTAACTTTAGTGATGGTTGGTTATTTAGAAACTATTTCGATTGGTAAATCTTTAGAAGCAAAACAAGACGAATATAGAATTAGACCTAATCAAGAATTAATTGCTTTAGGATTGAGTAATATGGTTGGTTCGTTGTTTAAATCATATCCAACAACATCAAGTTTTTCAAGATCAGCAATCAATCAAGAAAGTGGAGGAAAAACAGGAATGGCAGCATTAATTTCTGTAGTTATGGTCGTAATTACACTGTTGTTTTTAACACCATTATTTTATCATTTGCCAAAAACAGTTTTAGCTGCAATTATTATTGTTGCCGTTTTTGGGCTGATAAATTTTAAAGAAGCTGCCTTCTTATGGAGAGCGAATAATTTAGATTTCTGGTTGATGTTATCGACTTTTATAGCAACTTTATTATTAGGTATTGAATACGGAATTATAGTTGGCGTTGGTTTGTCTTTAGTTGTTTTAATCTTTAGAACATCAAGACCATATGTTACGGAATTAGGAAAAGTGCCAGACTCAAATTTTTACAGAAATAAAAACCGTTTCGAAGAAGTAATTATAGAAGATGATATTTTAGTTTTTAGGTTTGATGCTCAAATATTTTATGCGAATTCAAGTTATTTTAGAGATAATTTAGACGAAATGGCAGCCCAAAAAGGGAAGGCATTAAAATTGATAGTTTTAGATGCAGAGAGTATTAATAGAGTAGATAGTACAGGTGTCGAGATGTTAAAAGAACGCATTAAATACTATCAGAAAAAAGGAGTAATTTTTTATTTTGCAGGTGTTAAAGGTCCAGTAAGAGATGATTTTTTTAGAAGTGGTATTTTAGAAATTATAGATATCAATCACTTTTTTATGAAAGCAAATCAAGCAGTGAAATTTTATAAAACTGGAGATAGAAAAAAGCAAGAAAAGTATGCGAAATACATACATCAAGCTTACAAGTAAAGCGTGAATTTTATTTAGTACAGATGAACTTAAAGATAATTTTAACGGTTAAAAATCGTGGAATTTAAGAATTATGATAATAGAACAAATTTACACAGGCTGTTTAGCACAAGGAGCTTATTATATAGAAAGTAATGGGGAAATCGCAATTATAGATCCATTAAGAGAAGTGCAAAATTATATAGATCGTGCAACCAAAAACAATGCGAAAATCAACTATATTTTTGAAACTCATTTTCATGCAGATTTTGTAAGTGGTCATGTAACTTTAGCAGAAAAAACAGGCGCAGAAATTGTTTTTGGACCTTCAGCAAAAACAAGTTTTGAGGCAATTATTGCAGAAGATAATCAAGTTTTTAAAGTTGGAGATATTACAATAACTGTATTACATACTCCTGGTCACACAATGGAAAGTTCATGCTTTTTATTGAAAGATAAAAACGGTAAAGACCACGCAGTTTTTAGCGGAGATACGTTGTTTTTAGGTGATGTCGGCAGACCCGATTTAGCTCAAAAAGGAGATGTCACAGAAAAAGATTTAGCAGGTTTTTTGTTTGATAGTTTACGAAATAAGGTAATGCCTTTGGCAGATGACGTTATTGTATATCCTGCACATGGAGCAGGTTCTGCTTGCGGTAAAAACTTAAGTAAAGAAACGGTCGGTACAATTGGTCATCAAAAAGAAACCAATTATGCTTTAAGAGCCAACATGACTAAAGAGGAATTTATCAAAGAAGTTACGGATGGATTATTACCTCCTCCCGCCTATTTTCCTTTAAACGTGAAATTAAATAAAGAAGGATATAAAAATATTGATGATATCATTAAAATATCTGCAAAACCATTATCAGTAAAAAACTTTGAGTTGATTGCTAATGAAACGGATGCTATAATTTTAGATGTTAGGCATCAAACAGAATTTGTAAAAGGATTTATTCCACAATCTATTTTTATTGGAATTGATGGAGGATTTGCACCTTGGGTTGGCGCTTTAATAAAAGACATTGAGCAACCAATTTTATTGGTAACTCCACAAGGAAAAGAAGCAGATACCATTACACGTTTATCTAGAGTTGGTTTTGATAATGTGTTAGGTTATTTAGATGGAAGCTTTACTTCTTGGCAAAAAGAAGGTAAAGAAATTGACACCTTACAATCTGTTTCAGTAGACTTTTTAGAGCAAAAAATAAATGAAAACTTCGACAAGCTCAGTTCAAACTTGGTTTTTGATGTTAGAAAACCAGGAGAATTTGAAAGCGAACATATTATAGGAGCAGAAAGTACTCCTTTAGATTTCTTAAATAATCATATCTCTGAATTTCCTAAAAAGGATGATTTTTATGTGCATTGTGCAGGTGGATATCGTTCTGTAATTGCCGCGTCTATTTTAAAATCGCGTGGTATTCATAATGTAATTGATGTTGCAGGTGGTTATGCAGCGATTAGAAATACAACAATAGAAAGAACAGTAGTAGTTTGTCCGTCAACTTTAAAATAAAAAAAATGAAAAACGTTTTAAGCCTTCTTTTAATGAGTTTCTTCTTCATCAATTGTAGTTCACAAGAAGAAGTAAAATCTATTTCTACAATAGAATTAAAAGTCTTGTTAGAAAAAGAAAACATTCAATTAGTAGATGTTCGAACTCCAGAAGAAATTGAACAAGGTTTTATAGAAACTGCAAAATTTGCTAATTTCTATGATGCTGATTTTTACACAAAAATAACCACACAATTAGATAAAAATAAGTCAGTTTATTTGTATTGTCGAAGCGGAGGTAGAAGCGGTAAATCAGCAAAAATACTGCAAGAAAAAGGATATACCGTTTACAATGTTTTGGGCGGTTATAACCAATGGAAACAAGAAAATTAAAAAGTATCTAAATTAGGATATCCAGGAGTAGGTGATAAAAATACCGTTTTGCACAAAGCCAAATTGTGCTGTTGGTAGAATTGATTCATAAAAAAAGGCGAGCATTAATGCTCGCTTTTTTTTTATGTGTTATTTTTGAGATTTGCGAACGGTTTTGTAAATTCAAACCGAATAGAAAATTCGTAAGTATTTTCGAAAATAAGCCAGAACTAAAGTAATTAATTTTGTACAGCTTAAGTTTTTTAATGAAAATTATCAATTATAACACAAAGCTCTGCCTCCAAACCAGACGCTGTCAAATCAAACCTCATTTCTTGACCAATAGCATTTCCTGTTCTTTGACAAGTTACATTAACAGTATAAGTATTTCCATTATAATTTAATATTCCAGTTCCAGTTCCGTTTAAATTGACTACTGTAGTTGTAAAGTTGAAATTCCCAGGATTATTCGTTTCATATATTTCAACTTCCGGTCCGTTACTTGAAGTATTGAAAAAGTCTGTAAATAAATCTGATCCAGCGATTAATGTATTCGTATTATTATTAGTGTCAAGAAAAGTAAATCCTTGATAATTACAAGTATTTTGATTCGGTGCATTTCCATCATCGTTATCACAACTAATAAAAGAAAATATAATTGTTAAAATTCCGATGTAATAAATTGATTTTTTAATATTCATAATTTTTGTTTTTAATGTTCATAATATTATTTTTTCAATGATATTTAATTTTTTAATTAAAGAGAACTGCCATTTGATTAACTGTGCCTTCTCATTTGATAATGTGTCATTCGTCATTCCGTTCTAATTTTTGCGAACGTTAACACGAATACAACCCCCGTTTTAATACGGAATCAAGTTCAGCACAAGTACCTTATATCAAGAGTTAGCGAAGTTAGCTTTTTTAGCTGAAAAAGTCAATTAGGAAAAACCTCTTTTTAAAACAAAAAAACCTCAAGAATAAACTTGAGGCTTTAAAATATTTTCAGAAAAGTAATTTTAAAATTTCAAAGAAACTCCAACTAAGAAATTTCTAGTTGCTTGCGGATAATAACCTGCGCCATCTAACGTAGTAGTTTCATCTGCAACAGACCAAGTATCATCATACGTATAGTAATACCCTCTGTCTACATATTCTTTATTAAAAATGTTATTTACCAAAGCAGAAAATACAATAGATTTAAATATTTTGGTTGGTTTCATTTCATAAATTACATTTAAATCAGACGTAAAATAGCTATCTAAAACATCGTTACTAGAAACGATACTACTAAAATTACTCATAAATTGTTTGCCAACAAATTTAGATAAAAATGAAATTTGTAAGTTTTCTAAAGGAGTGTAAATAAGGATATTTCCAACAACAACATCCGGAGAAAATGACAAGTTGGTGTTTCCTAAATCTTGTAAAGTACCGTCAACTTGTGCCACAAAATTTTTGTTCTTATTTGAGCTAAAGGCCGCATTTGGTTTGATTGAGAATTGGCTATTTATCGTAATATCTGCATCAATTTCTAAACCCAATCTATAACTGTTTCCAGAAGTTGCTCTTATTGCCGCACCAACGTCATCTAAAGCACCCGTTAAAACCAACTGGTTCTTATAATCCATGTAATAGATATTGGTGTTTAATTTGATGTTTTCCTTTTTTAAACGCCAACCAAATTCTAAATCATTTAAAGTTTCAGGAGTGGTCACTCCGCCTTCAAAATCGTTTCTATTTGGCTCTCTGTTTGCCACTGCAAAAGAAGTATATAAATTATTATCTTGATTTATTTTATAGGTAAAACCAAACTTCGGATTAAAGAAATTAAAGTCTGCATCCACATCAATATTTGCCAAGTCAGAAGTAATTCCTGCTGTTTGATAATTTACAAAACGACCTTGTAGATCTGCATAACCAGATAATTTTTCATTGATACTAAAAGTTGCTTTCGCAAAGATTGAAAAATCCGTTTTTTTAGCATCCGAAGAATAATAACGATCTCTAATATTGGTGTTTTCCGCTAAATTTTCTCCCCAAATTACTTCCCCAAAATGATTTCCAGTATAATTAGAATATGAAATTCCTGAAATAAAATTCAGTTTATCTGTTTTGTAATTCGTGTTGAAGTTTACGACATAAAAATCGTTTTCTAACCAACGTCTTACAATAACATCGCTTCCATCAACAATTAAATTATTGAAATCTGCAGCATCCTTATCTTCTTTAAATTGCTCGAAAAACCCAGCACCTCTTGTGTAGTTCAACCCTAAATTAGTAGACCAGTTTTTAGTCAATTTTTCATTCCAATGCAATTGATAATGATTCTGTTGGTAATCATCTACTTCATTATCATAGGTATATGGATTTTGTCTTCTGTCATCAGCTAATTCGGCTGCAGTTAAACCTGCCCAAGCTTGGTAAGTTTTCTCTTTTCCGCCAAAAGTCACTGCTTTTATCAACGTATTTTCATCGGTATAACTTCCTTGTAAATAGTACGATTTTAAAGCTGCAGAAGCTCTGTCTACATAACCATCCGAAGAAATATTAGACAAACGTCCTGCAATTTCTATATGATCATCAATTTTACCGGTACTAAATTTTACGGTGTGTTTTCTTGTTCCGAAAGAACCAAAAGAATTAGAAATTTCTCCAAAAGCTTCTTCAGAAATAGCATCCGTTAAAATATTTAAACTTGCGCCAAAAGCTCCAGAACCGTTTGTAGAAGTTCCTACACCACGCTGTAATTGCAAATTCTGAGTAGAGGAAGCGAAATCACCTAAATTCACCCAAAAAGTTCCATGACTTTCTGCATCGTTATACGGAATTCCGTTTACCGTTACATTAATACGCTCACCATTAGAACCACGCACACTCATGTATGTGTAGCCAACGCCTGCCCCTGCATCCGAAGAAGAAACCACAGAAGGCATATAATTTAGCAAAATAGGAATATCCTGACCTAAATTACGTTTTGCAATTTCCTTTTTTGACAAGTTAGAAAAAGTAACAGGAACTTCTGCATTTACACGAACTGCAGAAACTAAAACTTCTTCTAAAACATTTTGAGATGAAAATAATTCTATAACAATATTTTCATCATTATTAATTACTTGATCATAATAACCAGTTTTAAAACCTAAATAAGAAATTTCAATTTTGTGGTTTCCTTGAGGAATTTTTAATAAAAAGTTACCTTCTATATCAGTTGAAGTTCCTTTTTTAAGTTGTCTAATTTGAATTGTAGCACCAAATAAGGGTTCTTGATTTTCGTTTACTACCTTTCCTTTCAGTGTAAATGTCTGGGCGTTTGCAAGTATACTTACAAACAAGAATAAAAAAAAGATGTTTTTTTTCATTTTAAAAAATTTTAAAACGAATAAAAAGAGGTAATTATTCTTGTGATTAATATTGAATAATTAGTTTGTCATTACGAGGAGTTTACAACGTGGTAATCTCATTAAATAAAGATTGCTTCAGAAAAAAATTCTTCGCAATGACACTCGGTTTTCCTAAACAGCATTACCTGTTCTAGGTTCAATGGGTATGATCTCAGCCTTTTAAAGTTTTGTTTTTTAATTGTAAATGATAAGTTACTAATAACTCAAAATTTACAACTCATCACTAAAAGTAGCACCCCTTTATGAGAACGCTGCAAAATTAACTCGGAAATTTTTAATGGGAAACAAAAAAGTGTTTTTTTTGCTTTAATCGAATTTTGGCTTCTTTCTCAAAGCCTTTTTCACAGAAACTCTTTTTTTGTTTTCTGCTTTTCTTTTGATAGAACCTTTGCTTGGCTTTGTCGCTTTTCTTCTTTTAGGACGAATTAAATTGGTCTTCAATACTTCTAAAAAACGTTGGATAGCAATGTTCTTATTTCTATGTTGAGAACGCGATTCATCACAAAATAAAATCAATACATTCTCTTTTGTTAATTTGGATGAAAGCTTGGTTTTTAAAAGTGTTTTTTCTGAATCAGATAAAGAATTAGCGTTTTCTAAATCAAAAGTTAATTCAATTTTAGAAGACGTTTTATTTACATGCTGTCCTCCAGCACCAGAACTTCTGATGGCTTTAAACTTGAGCTCTTTTATAATTTCTAAGGGATTCATTTAATAATCAAATGAGGGATCAAAATCGTCACTTTGATGCATGAAACCCATGTTTAAATCAAGTAAAGACTCAGAAAAAGAGTATAAGTTTCCTTTTTCAGATATAATTTTATCAATCGCTTTTACAGCATTTTTTAAACGCGTTTCTTTATCTCCTTTTAATAAAAGATACGGTTTGTTATTGTCTTTTAAAGATTTTTCAAAAGCAGTAAACATTTCTAAACGTTGTTCTGGTCTGTCTCGTAAATCATCTTCTTCCCATGGCGTATCTATGTAGGTTAATAGATATAAATCATACTGATTTTCATTGGCTGCTTTGTTTAATTTTTCATCCACAAAACTTCCATAAAATTCTTCTGAATATACTTTTGTTTCTAATAAATCAGTATCACAGATTAAAATTTTATCGGCTCTTTTAGCCAATTTGTTTTCTAATTTCATTTGCCCAATAGCAATGGGAAGTAAATCTTCTTTCTCACAAGTTTTACGCTCATTATTCCATTTTTTTTGCAGGTATTCACGTGCAAATTCTGGCGCCCAAACAGTGTTGTAATAACGAGCTAGTTGGCGAGAAAGTGTTGTTTTTCCTGAAGATTCTGGTCCGAATAAAACAACCTTTACAAGGTTAATGGGTTTTTGTTTAAGTTTTTTTTCCATGCTAAATAACCAAATATTGCTATAAAAGTAAATCCTAAGTATTGAAAGCTTGTAAAGGTAAATCCTTTATAAAAATATAAAGGTACAGAAATGATGTTTCCTGCTATCCAAAATAACCAATTTTCTATTTTTCGTTTTGCCATTAACCACATACCTACAAAGAAAATTGCAGTTGTAATTGTATCTGCATATGCAACCCAAGAAGTCCATTTATCAAAAGTTTTATAAACGACAAACACAAAAATTAGTGTTGCAAAAAAGATATAAATGGCTGTCTTTTTCTCTTTTTGAGTTATCCTAGAAATTGGTGTAACATGCGTATCATCAACTTTACGAGTCCAAATATACCAACCATAAACACTCATTATAAAGTAATATCCGTTGATCATCATATCACCTAAAAGTTCCCATTTTAAAAGCAAATACACAAATATTGATGTGCTAATCATTCCGGTTGGAAACACCCAAATTTTATTCTGTTTGGAATACCAAACAGATAAAAAACCAAAAATTACGGCAACAATTTCTAAGGTAATTTCTGTTGTTGAGTAGGTTTTGTATTGCCCAAAAAGTAATTCAAAAATTTCGATCATATTCGTTTATGAAAAATTTAGAAGGTCAAAAGTAAGTAGTTATTATGGACTTTAATGTTTTTAACTAGATAGAAACAAAGGTCGGATAGTCGTTTTGCTTTAAAATGGTGCAACGTATCAATGTCCAAAAACACAGGTAAATCCTTCAAATTCTAAAAACTCAATATTATAAGAAGATATTTCTCCATCAAAACGGATTTCCCCAGTTGTTTTCTGATCCTCAAAATCAAAATCATCGACATAAATATGATGTAAAAAAAGCAACTTTTTCTTTCCGTAGATTTTATACAAACTCTCTTTTGCTCCCCAAACAATTGTTAGTTTACTAATAAGAGCATCCACATTTGCAATGGTTTTGTATTCTTCAATTGGCGTAAATTTATGCGCAATTTTTAAGATCTTTTCACGCTGTTTTTCAATATCAATTCCCACCGGATTTTCATAAGAAAAAATAATGGCAGTAAATGAAAAAGAGTGAGAAATAGAAATATATCGTCCCCCATCTAAATGTGGTTTTCCAAATTCATCATATTGCAAATCAGTATCTGATAAACCGACTTTTTTTAATAAATGACGAATGCTTAAAAATCCTTTTTGATGTATTTCAGACTTCATAGCGCCTAACCTTACGGCATTCTTTTCAGTTAAAGAAATTCCATTCTTTAATTCGTCAACAGATTCTTCAATCTTCCAAATGAGTACTTTAGTAGAAGTACCAACCGTTAATGTTTTGTAAAGAGCCATATTTTTTAAAATGGATGTCGTAACTTTGCAGTCGAAAAATTTTGATATAAATATACACATTATGAGCACAAAAACCGCTACATACGTACCTTTTAAAGTGAAAGATATTTCTTTGGCTGCATGGGGAAGAAAAGAAATGAACTTGGCAGAAGCAGAAATGCCAGGATTAATGGCTTTAAGAGAAGAGTATAAAGACTCTCAGCCATTAAAAGATGCAAGAATTGCAGGTTGTTTACACATGACAATTCAAACTGCGGTTTTAATTGAAACGTTACAAGCTTTAGGAGCAGAAGTTACTTGGAGTTCTTGTAATATTTTTTCTACACAAGATCAGGCTGCTGCTGCAATTGCTGCAACAGGAACAGCTGTGTATGCTTGGAAAGGATTAACAGAAGAAGAATTTGATTGGTGTATCGAACAAACTTTATTCTTTGGAGAAGACAAAAAACCATTAAACTTAATTTTAGATGACGGTGGAGATTTAACAAACATGGTTTTGGATCGTTACCCAGAATTAGCTGCAGGAATCAATGGTTTATCAGAAGAAACTACAACAGGAGTTCATAGATTGTACGACAGAGTAAAGGCAGGAACTTTACCAATGCCAGCAATTAATGTAAATGATTCTGTTACTAAATCTAAATTTGATAACAAATACGGTTGTAAAGAATCTGCAGTTGATGCAATTCGTAGAGCAACAGACATTATGTTAGCAGGTAAACGTGTAACTGTTTGTGGTTATGGAGATGTTGGTAAAGGAACAGCAGCTTCATTTAAAGGTGCAGGTTCTATTGTAACGGTTACAGAAATCGATCCAATTTGTGCATTACAAGCAGCAATGGACGGTTTTGAAGTAAAGAGATTAGAAACGGTTGTTGGAAATTCTGACATCATTATTACAACTACAGGAAACAAAGATATTATTCAAGGACGTCATTTCGAAGCAATGAAAGACAAAGTAATTGTATGTAATATTGGGCATTTTGATAATGAAATTGACATGGCTTGGTTAAACAAAAACCATGGTCAAACAAAAGATACCATCAAACCTCAAGTTGATAAATATAACATTAACGGAAACGATATTATTCTTTTAGCAGAAGGACGTTTGGTAAACTTAGGTTGTGCAACTGGGCATCCAAGTTTTGTAATGTCTAACTCATTTACAAATCAAACTTTGGCTCAAATAGAACTTTGGACAAACAGAGATGCGTATGAAAATGAAGTATATATGTTACCAAAACATTTAGATGAAAAAGTAGCAAAATTACACTTAGCAAAAATAGGCGTAGAGTTAACAGAATTACGTTCTGATCAAGCAGCTTATATTGGTGTAACTGTAGACGGGCCTTATAAAGCAGAACACTATAGATACTAAAAAGAGAAGATAGATCTTTAGATCGCTTCGCTTTTAGAGATTAGACTTTTGTCATTCCGAAATGAGGAACGATTGAGGAATCTCATCATAAAAATTCAAAAACCCTTGCATTAATTTGTAAGGGTTTTTCTATTTGGGCGCCTGCCTGCGGCAGTCAGGTTTTAACAGGCTTTCCACTATATCTTTTTCCATTTTGTTCTCGATACAAATTTTTTTCATTCTTCAAAAATTGACTCGAACTGACAATGAAAAAAGGATGCCGTTTCAATCCTTAACGCGAGACTTTTAGATACTTAATAAATCTATTTAATTTTATTTTTTATCCAAATCTGTATCGAGATGTTTTTCAAAGGGTACTTTTTAGTACTTTGCAAAAGCTTAATCAAACTAGAATGCAACTAACAAAAAAAATAGGATTATTTCTTGGACCCATACTTTTTTTTCTAATTCAATTTTTACCAATAACATTAGTTTCAGAAAAAGCAGACGCAGTAATTGCTGTTGCTATTTGGATGGTTATTTGGTGGATCACAGAAACCGTAAATATTGCAGTTACCGCTTTGTTACCACTTATTTTATTTCCGCTTTTACAAATCATGGAAATTGCAGCTGTTGGTGCAAATTATGGAAGTCCGATTATATTTTTATTCTTTGGTGGTTTTGTATTAGCATTGGCTTTAGAGAAAGTCAATTTACATAAAAGAATCGCTTTAAATATTATAAAACTAACAGGTACAACCCCTAATAAAGTGGTGTTGGGTTTTATGATTGCCACCGCTTTTATGAGCATGTGGATTAGCAATACAGCTTCAACTGTGGTAATGTTACCAATTGCGATATCCGTTATAAAACTATTAATAGACGATAAAGACGGCTTTACAAAAGGCGATAAAAACTTTGCGCTAAGTATTATGTTAGGAATCGCTTTTGCAGCAAATGCTGGTGGAATTGCAACAGTTATCGGGACACCGCCAAATTCCGTTTTAATTGGGCTTTTAGAAAATCAATATAACATCCAAATTTCTTTTTTAACTTGGATGAGTTTTGGTCTGCCATTTTCGATTGTAATGGTTACTGCTGTTTATTTTGTTTTGGTGAAATGGATGTTTCCTTCTAAAGATATTGTGTTTACATCATCCGCTAATTTAATTTCTGAAGAAATTAAAAAATTGGGTAACGTATCAAAAGAAGAGAAACGAGTGTTAATTATTTTTGCAATCACGGTTTTCTTGTGGATTACAAGAACCATTATCAATAATTTTCTTCCGGGTTTAAAATTATCAGATACGGTGATCAGTTTAATAGGCGCTGTTTCTTTATTTGCAATTCCGATGAATTTAAAAAAAGGAAATTTCATCCTTCAATGGAAAGATACCGAGAAATTAGCATGGGGAATTTTAATTCTATTTGGTGGAGGTTTAGCGCTCGCAAAAGGGATGGCTTCAAGTGGTTTAGTTGATTTAATTACAGATACAATTGCCGCCGGAAACTTCAATGTTTTAGTAACCGTTTCTTTGCTAATTGTATTAATGTTGTTTATGACAGAGTTGATGAGTAATGTTGCGTTAGTAGCCGTTTTAGCGCCCGTAGTTACAGGAATTGCAATTGGGTTAGATATCCCTATTTTAAATTTATTAATACCTGTAACAATGGCGAGTAGTTGTGCTTTTATGTTGCCAATGGCAACTCCGCCAAATGCGATTGTTTTTGCAAGCGGTTATGTAAAAGTGAATGAAATGGTAAAAGC
>Ga0308022_1000608_pt1 | contig 13152 bp, 5 predicted proteins | sample Neamet353_FD_201297 | JGI IMG/M metagenome (GOLD analysis project Ga0308022, IMG submission 201297) | Marine microbial communities from water near the shore, Antarctic Ocean - #353 | ecosystem: Environmental > Aquatic > Marine > Unclassified | place: Southern Ocean | collected 2014-10-02 | reverse complement strand
TATTCACGGTAATGAAGAGTTGCTGAAGACCAACTGGAATATCCGCAGTCAACTGTTACGAATCGTGAACCGTCAAATTGGAGCCCATATCCGAGTGCAGAGAGCAAACGTGTTCCAGATTGCGGGACCAATGAAGTGGAAGTACCAGAAATAGTCCAAGCTTCAAGTTGATCTTTATCTTGGCTCGAAGTACCTTGCTGGCAACGCATAAAGAAGGTGCTTTGATTCATTTCTAATCCACGAACTTGCTGTCCGGACTTTCCACATTCCCAAGCACTACCTGAAGAGGAGGAATAGGAATACATGTCTTGTCCACGGGTGTATTGACCGTTAGGTTGGTCACCAAAGGTGTAAGGTACGATACGGCGTTGAGCGTTGTGAACAATCCAAACATCCTCAGTTACTCGATCATAAGCAATTGCGGTATAGTCCGAATATTGTGGTGAGACATCATAGGAATCGATACATTTCCAGGTATCATCTCTCGAGATGTCCATTTCGAGAACACGGTGGTATTGTGTGGGAGCCGATGAAGAGTAATGGTATCGGTAGCCAGAGAGAATAGCAAACATTCGTTCATCATCGGTAATGGTCCAATCACGGAAACCGTAGATTCCATAATAAGAACTGGGATGGAGTGAGGGGAGGGTGCATTGACCTTGGTCTAACGTAATCACTGATTCTCTTGTTGCATTATTTGGATAAAGGCGATGGACTATATTCTGGAAGTTTGAAGAACTCCATGTCGACATAAAAAGCCAATCGTGATGCTTTAGAATGGCACCTTGACTTTGTTTCATTAGACTGGATGAAGTTTTGAGTGTTTGTTGTGAAAACCTGCTTTCAGTCGAATTCGAAGTGTGTGGTTGTCGAACTGCGTACGAACCGTTGTCGAGCCATGCGTCTGATGCTGAATTTTCAAGTTCATCATAACCATGTGGGAAAAAAGAACTCGAACGATTCGAAAATGCCAGACTCAGTTCGCCACTCCGTGTATCAGTAGCGGAAGTTGTACCTTCAATCCAATCGCCACGGTCATCGGTAACTGTTTGACTCCATCCAGTAGCAGATGCACCGGAAAGTGTCAATGAAACTTCGGTAACCAAGGCACCCTTTGGCAGAGAGACCATTGCCCCTGCATCCGGGTTTGCTCCTTGATAGAGGGCAACATATTCACTTGAACCATCATGGAGAGAATAAATGTGCCGAGACACACCTGCAGCATCAGCAGAACCTACGACAACATCTGCCAGTGGTCCCATAGGAGAGAGTACCATTATGGAAAAAAGTATGAACATTATTCCGCGGCCATTGGATAAATCATTCTTCATGTAAGCCCCCCTCTTTGCTCCTTAGAGCCCTTGGCCTTTGAACCATACGCTTACTGGTCATTGAAATTCAGCCTGTCTGACGTGAATCATATCGAATTGGAGAGGAATCACCGCGAACTCCATCGTCTTCATCGTCATGGACTTCAAACCAATCAACCATCCAATCTCCATCCGTATCCCAATTCATAGGATCTGAGCCTTCAGCAATGTGGTCATTATCTACATCGAGTAAATACCATCCGAATTCATGTTCTCCAACTGCTCGAACTGGTGCAGTGTTTGGAGACCCAGCATAGTAGATCTCCCAAGCATCTGTTCGGTTTCCAGCTAAATATATTTCATCATCACTCGAATCAAGGACAAGGAAATTAGCATCCTTGTCATCGACTAAATATGCAAAGCGTATATCCTTTGCAAAGGATTTATCCATTTTCAAATAATTTTCTGTACTCGAACCGGTCGAATCAAATTTCAATAAAGATGCACGCAATTGCCACCATTCAAGAACAATCTCTCCGTCATAAATCATACCGCTAAGACGAACAGCATTCGGTGACGAGAGATCCGAATCTGTGATTGCATAAAATTCTTGGAAATTCGTATAGGGTTCATAGACGCATCCAGCACCTGTACAATCCCAATTCCCATCTTGGTCGGGGTCATAATTCGCATCGACAGGATCAGCAGGATTCAAGGTGAACCATGTTGAGGATAAGTCTGGTCGTGAGAGGATTCCTTCAGAGCCTTGTTGCGATAATGGCAAGCAAGAATTCGTATCAGTCGAACATGGACCACCTGTTGTAGCATCAATCCAAACGACTTGTATTTGCAAAAAGGTACTGAAATTATCGTTTGCTTCATTCCAACCTTTGGAATATTCATACCAATCAGGCAACATATCCCCATCAGTATCATTATCACTTGGATTAATTCCATACTTGAACACTTCACGCCCATCAGAGAGGTTGAAGTCTTGTTGATGGTAGACAACTACACCATTCGAGACGACCGTCGAATAGGCGATACTGTCTTGATCGGTATCGTTCATATCAGGACGGGTTGAATTATCCCACTCCATCCAATTAGTGAATGGCAAATCACCAAGACCGGATTGAATAATTGAAGTTCCTGGTGTGAACACTCGATTGTCCCAAGTTCCTTGTTGGGCAGGTTGGTCGAAGACAGAACGACCATACCAGCCATCGTGATCACCATCGTAAGCGACATCCCAAGGGTTCAATGGGTTCGAAGCCCAATGGTTGATGGTTGAAGAATCCTCCATGCCATACAAAGCAAAGCAATATTCCCAACCGTCCTCAATGCCATCAGAATCAGAATCAACGTTCGTTGGGTCTGCAACTCCAAGCAGTGTTCGATTGAAGTTGTCCTCATTGAATTCGTTAATGAGAGTCATACGGTTAGCACTTGATTGGTCTTTTGATACAAAGTCAGTATAGAGCGCTTGTTGAGCCTGTAAGGAAGTCATTCCAAGTTCTTCCATATATGCTTGCATGGCATCATCTCCAAAGTTGACAATTCCATCTTCTACAGGCACGGAAAAGCGTGAGAGATACTTCCCATACGTACGAGATTCCCATTCACGTAAATTTGAGAATCGTTCATCCATGGAGATATTACCATCCCCATCGCAATCGAAACTATCCCCATCAGTATCCAGATTAACATCGCTATCGATGAGCGGGTTCATACTCCAACGATTTTCTTCCAAGTCCCATTCAGTAAACCAGTATTCAAATCCATCATACATGCCATCATCATCAGTATCTGGGTTGGTCGGATCTGACATGCCGAGGAGTGTAGAAAGAATCGCATTTGGTGGAACACCTGCTTGCCAATCATTGAAATCATTCAATAATCGCTTTCCACGCGTTTCTTTGGTGATGAGGATATTAAAAACTCGCTGAGCTTTCTCAGTTGGTTGTTGAACATCGCCATCGAGATGCAGGAGTGGAGCATCGGATGGATGTTCCAAGCCATTCACTGGATTCGTAAGAGCAATGGCAAATTCTTGACTATCAATCAAACCATCGCCATCGCCATCAAAGTTACCATCACCAGGTACCAGTGGATTAAGAGTCCAAGTTTCGGCCGTTAAGTTCCAAGAAGTGAACAGTTGTTCAATTCCATCAATCATACCGTCTCCGTCTGTGTCAATGTTGTTCGGATCAGATGTCCAACCAGTCAAATTGATTTGGTCAGAGGTGATAAAGGAGCCAAAAGAGTATTCCAACGCATTTCCAGGCCACTGTTGTAAAGCAAAGGCTGAACCAACAGTCGTAACAAACCATTGAGGCGCTGAACGATCTTTGTCAGTTTCTGAGTATTCAGGTGAGATCGCATTGTATTCTTCCCAATTCGCCATACCGTCGTCATCTGCATCTTCCCATCGGTCTGCTGAATCTAATGGGTTCAAAGTCCACTCATCGCCAAGAACATTCCATCGTGCGAACCAAATCTCCCACCCATCAGGCATTCCATCGGAATCTGAATCCGCATTAAATGGATCCGCAGAACCAAGGTCTGTTTGAGTTTGAAGAGCAGTTACTGAGCCAGATGCGCGTTCTCCAAAGTTTGCCTCAGGCATCCCAAACGCAGTAATATTTGAGAACAAGTCCGTCGAGAAACCATTTGGAATTGGTTCACCGTCAAAGGTTTGGTTACCAGTAAACAAATTTGAACGAATGTGGAATTCTAAATAATTGACAAAGGCTTCAGAATCGTCTAACACTCCATCGTGATTGATATCATATCCATCACCATCGGGGTTTTCAAAGAGGTCCGAAGCGTTGAGTGGATTCACTCCTTGTCGAGATGGGTCCCATGTGCAGGCACCACCGGATTCCCATCCGTCAGGTAAAGAGTCGCCATCTGAATCAATGTTATTCGGGTCCGCCTCAAACCATTCCATGGTCGAATTCACAGATTCACCGTGTGATTCAAACAACAATCCTTCGAGACCAGCACTGCGAACAAGCGACCATTGGTATTCACAAAGATTGGCTAGACCGTCCCGGTCAGCATCCCAATTTGCATCTTCGGCTCGATTTGGGTCAAGAGTCCAATTATTACCTCCGTTAAACGAAGAGCCGACCCAACGCCGATGGTGGATTTCCCACCCGTCAGGCATGCCGTCCCCATCACTGTCAAAATTGGTCGGATCTGTACCTCGGTCGCTGCTTGAAAGGCCGAGATAAGTCGCATTTGCTGCTTGTCCTGCCAAGTCATCACAAATATATTCCATTTGGACTGAATAGTGGCACCAAAGGGTGGAGTTTTCATAGAAGAATCCGAAATACTCGCTGCCATCTCCTAATCCGTCGCCATCGGTATCGCCAACTTTTGGATTGGTCGAATCATAGCCATTTAGAGATTGAGATTCATAGCGGTATTCATCCAAGTTGGTCCAGAGACGTTCCAAGAACCCGTCGCCTGTCTGGTCGATATCAATTCCATCACCATCGGTATCAAAAATTGAATCCCAAGGATCGGTGGGGTCCAATCCATTGGCAACTTCCCATCCATCAGGCATTCCATCATTATCAGAATCATTCGCACCAGGGTTCATCAATTCTAAATTAGCATATCGTCCAGGAGAAGAACCTGTAAAGACGGTCGTATTTCCATCGACTGTAATGCTTTGAACAGTGACTATTTCTCCGAAAACTGCCTCCTGCTTTTGGAACCCATACACAGCAGAATAGTCACCAGAAATAGCCCAAAGACCCTTATCGGAACCGACTAAGACCTCGTCGCCTGTTGAAAAGAGTGAGTGGATGTTATTGTATTCACGAACATATCTTCCATCAACACCAGGATGTTCAAGCAATCCACTGTGCGAGATTGTATTGTCAACCAGATGCATCATATGGACTCCTGAGGGAGTGCCGAACCACAGAACTTGTGAATTTGTTGGAGTTGGGCCATCAAGTGACATTGTTCGAACTTCAGCAGGATTCTCAACCATCCCGAGAGAAAGTGAACGCAACTCGTCAATTGCTGTTGGATAAGGAGTATCTTCTGGTGTGTAATAGAATCTCCAAGTTGGTTGGAAATCGTCACGAGCTGTTGTCGTTTCTCCAAACAATAATCCTCTATCGGTTCCAACATACAGAGTATTATTCCCTCCACCTGCGGCACCATGTGCAATTCCTGTAACCATGGCATTCGATTGACTCAGTGCTGTTTGAAGCCCGGTTGCAAGATCATACTGCTGTGCGATTTGTGAAGAAGTGGTAACCTCAAAAACTGCACCTTCTCCAGATTGACCCAAACCAATAACATGCTGATTTTGACCCTCACGGTTCAAGAGTGAGAGTGCATAAATTTCGTCTGAAAGAGACCAGTCCCAAGTGGTGAGTGGGCCAAGATTGCCGTCTTCTTGGAGTGGGGCAATAGCCAAACCGACATTTGTTGCAATGGCTAAGGCAAAGGAGGAATCTTGAACAGAGAGGAGTAATGATTCGTGTAACTCGACACCTTGAGGCATCCAATGGTCGAAACTTACCATTTGGTCATAGTCAAAGACTGTCAATCCATATCGAGTCGTCGCATACAAAGTCGAACCATCTGCATCAAGGTCACGTATATCATGATGAATGAGGCTCATTTCTTCTGCAGATGCAATAAAACTCAATGGGACATATTGATGGGTATCGGCTTCATTGCCAAGTTCAACAGACTTCATGCCAGGTAGAACCGAATTTCCATCATCAGCATGAACAAAGTATTCTTCTAAAGTTGAAAGAGATTCACCCAGCGAAAGCGCTGTCAATGTGCGACTCACATCCGGTGAAACTCCACCATCACGGTTCGCATCCCAACCGTCTGCATCGGGGTCGAGTAAAGCGTTGGTGCGGTTCAAAGGTTCGAGGCCGAAATGCACTTCCCATCCATCAGGAATTCCATCTCCGAAAGAAGGAAACAGTCGGCGAATAGAAAATCCATCCCAATGGTAGCGGTCTGAATCTGCAAGCAAAGGATCGGTCCCGAGCCAGAGGTCTTCATCGATGACCATCGAGGCATTTCCAGTACAAGCGGAGAGCAAATTTTTGAATGTAGCATTTTGTCCGGAGGGAATAAATGGCCAATTCTTGAAGATTGAACCATCGGGTAAAGTTGCTGAACACCACATACCATCTAACTCAGTCGTGTGATTCAATGGTGCACCCTGGATATATTCTTCCGGCGACGAAAAACGTTCTGTGGTCGACAATACACCGTCACGATTGACGTCAAATCCGTCTTCGTCAGGGTCATCATAGATATCTGAGCCGTTCAAAGGGTCAAAACTCTGGCATTCATACTTCTGAGTAAAAATGTTGTAGCCGCCTACACGTTCGCACATGTATGCTTCGTATCCGTCCGGCATTCCATCGCCGTCTGTATCCGACATGCGAGGATCAAGATAACTTCGCTCCCCCTCTCCATCGACTATACCTGTCAATCCACGGGGGAATCCAGGTGCTGTACAATTTGCAGGATACGGCCAACAGTACTCTTCTGTAGCATTCAATCCATCACGGTCTTGATCGACAAAGGCATCCGAGGCATTGTTACTGTCCATTCCCCGCATAACGATTGGACGGTCATCAACCGTGCTCCAATTCATCCATTCTTCAAACAGATTTTCATGGACATCGGGGATTTTGTCCCCATCGCTGTCTGTCGTCGGAGGTTTGGAGCCATCCGTCGTATCTGGGTGCAGATTCGAAACCGGCGAAACAGCAGGAAATTGAGACATGAACACTAAACTTGCGACTACCGCAAGAGTGGTAAGAAGAGTGGTTAAACTACGACGCATTTTGAGACCAGCCTACAAAGCATACGCTTCGTAGTTGTCCATCCCTTTGAAGACACTTATGAGGATGATGGAGCGATGTTCGGACAATTCAGGATTCATTGGCTGTAGAAACACCTTCATTGTGGAAAAAATATGTATACGACATGCGTGAAGAGATGTGAGAAAGTGGTCATTGCATCCCAACTATGCGGTTTCTTCAAAGGCCGCTCGCGCCCGGTGCATACTGATTGAGATGGGCATGACTCTTACGCATCTTGGAACAGGAAGCCGCGGGAACGCGACTTTGCTTGAAACAGAGCATGCAAAAGTATTGATTGACCAAGGATTTAGTGGAGCTCAACTTGAAAAAAGGTTAGGCAGATTAAACATACATCCGACCGAACTGGACTTTATTTTCATCAGCCACCACCATGGAGACCATGGAGGTGGGGCGGCTGTCGCACAAAAGCGTTGGAAGATTAACATTCAAGCAAATCATCGAACCGCTGAGGAACTCGGCTTAATTCCGGAACTCACGCACTATTTTGAATCACTCGACATGATTCATGTCAGTCAAGATTTAGCAATCCTCCCGGTGCCAGTACCCCATTCAGGCGCCGACAATGTCGCCTTCATCGCCAGTAATAATGGCAAGCGAGCAGCAGTGATTACCGATCTTGGTTCTTGGACAGATGAATTGGTCACGCACGTTCGAGGTTGTGAACACATCGCGATTGAAGCAAATTATGACCATAACCGTTTGATGAACGGACCATATCCCTACTCTTTGAAAGACCGAATAAGTGGCCGAGGAGGGCACTTGTCCAATGACCAAACAGGCCAATTTCTTGCACAAGTCTGCACCCCTGCTACGAAGAGCATTTCACTGACACATTTGTCAGAGAGAAATAATCAGCCCCACCTCGCTGAATCGACTGTCTTGTATCACATCGATGAGGTATTTACTGGAGATATTTCGATATCACTTCAAGATGGACCAGAATGCTCTCATTATATCGGCAACATAGAGCAAACTGAGCCATCCAAGACACTCGACACGGCGCATCGCTAATCGCTCCAATCACCCCCCTAAGGGGGGGTGGGAAGGTGAATGGCTAAATGATGCCAAAGGGTGTGCCGTCTGTGAACGCGCAGTCAAGTACAGTTTTGCGCCCGTCCCTTCGCCGGGACCAAAGGGCTGTAAGCGAAGTACTTGGCGTGGTCATGATGCTCGCCATGGTGATTACAATCATGGGTGGAGTCTGGGTATTTCTGAACCCATACATCTCAGACTTTGAGGATAACACGAATTGGAACAGTGCAAATGGTATTGCTGAACGATTCCAAGATCGCATTGATGTTGCTGGAAGCGCTCCTGAAGGTACGGGCATTCGCCACACTCTTGCATTGCAATCGACCATGATTCAACCAATTGATAAAGTTGAGACATGGACGATTGCTGCTGATTTGACTCCATACGATACAGTGACGGTTCGGGATGAGAACAGTTCAACCCTTGGCATTTTTGCAATGAATGAAACTGCACGAAGTATTACAGTGGAAACCGAAGTGGGTATTGAAAATTTTTCCTTCGACTCTTCACATCAAGAGGTGTTGATCAATCACACCTCATCTCGACAACATTGGATGTCTGTGACTGTTTTTGATGCGGATGGCATCGCGATTCATCGTAGTGTCTCATACATCGTTTCAGGCCTTCAAATCTCGACTTCTTTAGGACTCGGAGAGCATCAAATCGCTTTGATGAATGATGCACGAGCTCAGCGGTTTCCAAATGAACCATGGCATGTCACACAATATCCAAACATCGAGGTTGATACGTTAGTCAACGGGGAGTTCAGGCTTTCATTGGTTCTCAATGATGTTACGATTGACGGCACACTGGGTACTGGAAACAAAATTGGTATGGACATGATTTCACTTGGACCGATGATGCTGTTTACTGGACAAGCATATAATGTCAAATTCACAGTCATCAATAATCTCAATGATTTGATTACTCCCCAATACCATGACCGAATGCTTGAGGAATATACTTTGAACAGAGCATCGGGTACATTGGATACCTACATTGGATATGCCCCCTACATGCGTGCAAGTGGTGCTGATGGCTTCACCGTAGAAACTCAAGGCGCACAATTATTCTTAGAAGTCGATGTCAAACGTGTGGAGGTATCGAGATGATATCTGCCATGCAACGAGATGAAGAAGCAGTTTCAGCAGCGGTTGCAACCGTCCTCTTATTCGGCGGTGTCTTGTCTATTATTGCAATGATGATGGTCTCCATGATCCCAGTCATCGAAGAACTCGAAGGGTCAATCGAACGCCATGATATGTCGTCTCAAATGACGCTCTTAGCACATCAAACTTCAGCACTTAGTGAAACGGGAATGCCTGGCGACTCAACGGAAATCGAATTGATTCCGGTCGATGGGACCCTCAATTGGAACATGATGCAAAGCAGCATGTGGTATTCTGCCACATGGGCAGATGATACGAGTTTCCGTGTTCAGGGAGCACTCGACTACGATGATGAATTCAGTGTCCGCCACCCCGAATCAATGAACACAGCAGTTTGTATTGATGACCTGCGCCTGGGACCTGCAAATCCATATCTGTTCACCATCCCTGAATGGGCAGAAAGTATCTCGATGACTGCATCACCCGGTCTTGCACTCCCTCTTGGCCCTATTGATATTGAAATTTGGAATCTGTCAGTCAAAGAATCAGAACATGAAATGATGGTTGATGGGATGCTTAGACTTGATACCAGCTCATTCGGTGAAAGAGTCATTCACTCCTCTCATCAACTTCATCTTCTCATATCCAAGGGAGATGGTGGAACTGCACTCATGCAAGCAAATGACCCAAGTCCGGTTGATTCAACTGGCACCTCCTGGTCACTCCCATTACCAAGTGGCACCAGCCAAATTCATGTTGTAAGTGAAGTGGCCAATCAAATCATTGTAACGAACCAAACTACAACTTCCTATTACGCATTACCATCTAATCAAAATCGTGTTGGCGTGACATTCGATCACCTCTTCACACTTGATACGAGCGAAGTGATACACATTACAACAAGTGCACCTTCACGATTGGTGCTTCAGACAAATCTCGATGCTGACGTTGGTCAACTTTCTTGGCCAAGTACCGATGGACAATATCTGGGTCATTCCTTTATTGCACCTTCACTCGAGGGGGAATTGGTATTTACCAACCCAGGCCTCAACAGCGTAACGGTCACGTGGAGAGGTGGAGGTCTTTCTGTCGCTCCAAACCAGAGCATGGTATTTGATTGGCCACCAGCAGAAATTGATGGTGCACCAATGCTCGATGCAAATGGTGATCTCTTCGTGTCATGGCGAGGCGACACCAATGGTTCAGGATTGCAAATCCTTCCGGCTGATGACACAGGTGCATTATCTGGCCAAGTACATACATTCCATGTTGATGGCACAAATACCAATCAAGTTCATCTCGCCCGAGCAGGAATGGATGTGGAATGGAACTTAACGGGAAGCACGACTTCGAATGGTACACTTTACGATGGAGTGACACAAGCGACTTTGAACCTCAGTCAAGGCATCAGCCAAATGGAAGTTGAGTCTGGTCATGCGCTTCGACTGTATCATTTGCGGGGTCAAGATGGACTTATTCAAGCGTATCATGATGGTGCACAACGCTGCTTGTCCATCAATGTCCAAGCAAGTGGTTGGATCTCATCTCCACTTCCATGGGAATCGATGAGTGGAAGAAGTCAGGTCGACCTGAAGAATGCTTGGAGGGCAGGAACTCACCCTGCAAGTATGCAAATCACCTTGATTGGGGTGGATGGTGCCTCAACTCATGCGAACTTAGGTACGATTTGGGGATTCCATCTCTCACGACTGAGTTACCAATTTAGGTCTTCGATAGCGGGAATGGAAGTCGCCTATGCAGGAGGTGCAGTGGTGACCAACCATCCAGAATTTGAACCATATATTGTCGTCCCACCTTCCGACCGAGGAGGCCCAGGACCGAGATTTGCAGCCACTATCCCTTCGATTCACCCAACCCAATACAGTGTGAGTGGAGCGGGGAATATGAATCTGGACATTGAACTGGTCGACCGTTCATCACTCGCATCTGCAACTGCCTTTGAGGTTCGTCGTGGATGGTCGAACCCCTATGGTGTAGCAATTGCTGATGCTTCTGCAGATGGTCTCGAATCAAGTGAAGACTGGACGATTTTCCCTGGACGTATTGATCTGCTTACAGACTATGTGGGATGGGTCCCTGACCCTTCTTACGCCACTTCCGAAGCGGTCTGGCACACCAATGGTCAGCCAATTCAATTCACTCTGCAAATTGCTTCTCTCAACGCTCACATGACCGAGGTGATCTCATGAACAGAATTGCGCTAAAGCGTGATGAACGTGCTGCAGCAACAGAATTGGGATATATTTTCACGTTCCTGCTTGGAGTATTACTCCTCACAATGTTTAGTTTGTGGGCTTATGAAATTGAAACTGCGACACGAGAACGGTGGAATGAAAATGCCATCCGTTCGAATTTGGACGATATTGCTGCTGCAGTGGAAAGAGCAGATGAGGCAAGTCGAATGGGTACTGTGGAGTATGCAGAAAAAGTAACCTGGCGATTAACTGAAGCGGATGAACATCGAATGAAACTTATCTTGACAGACACGTCAATCGAATTGGTTCACGACGGAGGTACCTTAGGCACAAATGTCTCCATTTCAGGCACGGGTACTGGAAGTCACCAAGGTACAGTTGTTCTTGCTGGTGTCACATCTGTATGGATTGTACACTCAGATGGAATTACATTTTTACAATACGACCGGCCTCAATCAAATGATTGAATCAGCGACCCATGACTGCAGCATGGACTTGAGCTTGTACTTCCTTCATTCTCGATTTTGCACCGAGTTCTCTGAACACAGCTAATGCCCTCTGCAAGTATTCCATTCGACGAGGCTTGTCTGGAGCAACTCCACCCAAGCGTGAAAGTAATTCTCCGATTTGCATACGGAGATCATTTGCCTCAGCAATAACCAATGCTTCTCGGTAATGTTCCATTGCATCTTCTGCCCGACCTGAATCCTGCAAGACTTCACCGAGCAAAATTGTGATTTCCACAAGCGACAAAAGGTCTCCTGCTTGACTCATTGTTTCAAGTGCGGTCGAGTAATGATGTGAGGCGACGTCTCCGTCTCCTACTTTTGCATAATATCGGCCAAGCACTGCTTGCGCCCGAGCATGTAACAAGACATCCTCGCCACCATCGGTACTTTCGAATGCTTGCAATGCATGGTCTCTGGCTCGATCGATTTCACCGAGTTCAATGAATGCCCGTGCAAGCGTGAGTTGAGTAACGATGAGTTCAGCATCATTTGAATCTTTCAAAATCGCCTCTACTTCACCGTAAGCTTCCAATGCTTTGGGAATATCATTCTTTCGACGGAGTAGATATCCCATGTTATTGTATGAGCGTGCTGCACCTTTTGCATCTCCAAACTGAATAAATTTCTCGAGTGCATCATGGTGCATGACCAGTGCTTTTTCTGTATCACCTTGTTTGAGAGCGATGTCAGCCAAAGCTGAGAGGACTTCAGCATCAAGGCGTGTGACTTTGGTGGCTGAACCTAACGATTGTATTGAGATGAAGATTTGCTCGGCGTCGGCAAAACGACCCAGGAGGACGAGTATTTCACCACGGAGTTGTAAAACACGCATTTGGACCTGTGAATCGAGTGATTCAAGAGAAAGACCTTCCATCAAACCGAGTAGTTCCATGTGGCCTTGTGCCACCAAGTCCCTACCTTCATCGGCTATGAGTAATGCTGCATCTCCACCTTCGCCAGAGCGAATAAGGTGGTAAATCCGCTCAATAACAATACCAGCAGAGTAGTTTTGCTTTTCATACCATGTGCAACATTTGGTGTGGAATTCTTTCTTGGTATTTTCATCAAGACTACGTAAGAGGAATTCTCGAATT
>Ga0308022_1000605_pt1 | contig 13189 bp, 8 predicted proteins | sample Neamet353_FD_201297 | JGI IMG/M metagenome (GOLD analysis project Ga0308022, IMG submission 201297) | Marine microbial communities from water near the shore, Antarctic Ocean - #353 | ecosystem: Environmental > Aquatic > Marine > Unclassified | place: Southern Ocean | collected 2014-10-02 | reverse complement strand
TTAGTGGGCTAAAATTTTAAGAGATGAATTGGGAGTATTCTGAAGACTTTGCACGTAAAATGGATCTACAAGATCCTTTAGCTACCTATAGAAATAGATTTTATATACCCGAAATAAATAGCGAAGATGCTGTTTATTTAACAGGGAATTCATTGGGTTTACAGCCTAAAACAACCCGTACTTTTATCAATCAGGAATTAGACGATTGGGCGAAATACGGTGTTGAAGGACATTTTCATGGAAAAACTCCTTGGTTTGATTACCACAAAGTTTTAACCAAAACCTCAGCTACTATTGTAGGTGCTTTAGAATCTGAAGTTGTAGTGATGAATGGTTTAACTACAAATCTTCATCTTTTATGGGCTTCATTTTATAAGCCAACAAAAAGTAGATTCAAAATTATTTGTGAAGCAAAAGCTTTCCCTTCTGATCAATATGTGATGGAGTCGCAAGCAAAGTTTCATGGTTTTAATCCAGAAGATGCGATTGTAGAGGTTGAGCCTCGTTCTGGTGAACATACTATTCGTACAGAAGATATACTTGCTAAAATTGCAGAATTGGGCGATGAAGTAGCTCTCGTATTTTGGGGTGGTGTAAACTATTATACAGGACAAGTATTCGACATGGAATCGATTACCAAAGCTGGGCATAAAGTAGGCGCCAAAGTTGGTTTAGATTTAGCACATGCTGCAGGAAATGTAGAATTAAAATTACACGATTGGGGAGTAGACTTCGCAGCTTGGTGTTCTTACAAATACTTAAACTCTGGACCCGGAAATGTGTCGGGTGTTTTTGTACATGAGCGTCATGGAGAAAATGCAGACTTACCAAGGTTTGCTGGTTGGTGGGGTCACGATGAAGATCGTAGATTTTTAATGGAAAAAGGTTTTGTTCCTACCAAAGGAGCACAAGGTTGGCAGTTGAGTAATGCGCCCATATTTGGTATGGCTGCACACCGTGCTTCACTTGAGATATTTGAAGAAGTAGGAATGGAAAAACTTATTGATAAATCGCGTTTATTGGTGGCTTATTTAGAATTTGTATTGGCAGAAATTGCTCTTAAATTCGATGCTACTATTTTTGAATCTATTACGCCTACAAATCCAAAAGAAAAAGGTTGTCAAGTTTCTGTGTTATTACATGGCTATGGAAAAGAGTTGTTTGATAAATTAACAGATTTGGGTGTTATTGCAGATTGGAGAGAACCAAATGTAATTAGAATGGCACCTGTACCTTTGTACAATTCATTTGAAGATATTTACCGTTTCGGAAAAAAATTAGAAGCTAGTTTATGATAGAACAGAAATTCACCATTGCAGGAGCTGGCTTAGTTGGTTCTTTGTTTGCTTTATATCTTGCTAAAAAAGGACATCAGGTAGATGTTTTTGAACGCAGAAAAGACATGCGTTCCGAAGCTATTGTTGCTGGAAAGTCTATAAATTTATCACTTTCTACTAGAGGATGGAAAGCTTTAGCTGGTGTTGGAATTGAGAAGGAAGTTATGAAAATGGCTATTCCTATGTACAAACGTGTTATGCATGCTTTAGACGGTACTTTAAGTCATCAAGCCTATGGAAACGAAGGCGAAGCTATATATTCTGTATCTCGTGCTGGTTTAAATGTTCTTTTAATGGATTTAGCCGAACGCGAAGAAAAAGTTAATTTTCATTTTAATGAGAAATGTGTAGATGTTAATTTAAAAGAAGCTTCGGCAACTTTCGAAAATCATATAACTAGTGTTTTTTCCGAGATAAAAGCGGATCATATAGTTGGAGCAGATGGTATTTATTCTGCAGTTCGGAAACAAATGCAAGGTCAAGCTCGTTTTAATTACGAACAGCGTTATATAGAACACGGCTATAAAGAATTGCATATTCCAGCAAATGCGGATGGTTCGCATAAGTTGGAAGTAAACGCTTTACATATTTGGCCTAGAGGTTCTTATATGTTAATTGCTTTACCCAATTTAGACGGTAGTTTTACCTGTACTTTATTTTTTCCTTTCGAAGGAGAATATTCCTTCGATAGCCTAAATAATGATGAAGCCATACTAAGCTTTTTTAAGGATGTATTTCCTGATACTGAGACTCTAATACCTAATTTATTACAAGACTTTAAAGAAAATCCAACCGCATCTTTAGGAATAATTAGATGTTTCCCTTGGACGGTTACCGATAAAGTTATGTTAATAGGAGATGCTTCTCATGCCACTGTACCTTTTTATGGGCAGGGAATGAATTCTGGCTTTGAGGATTGCACCATCTTTAATGAATTGATGGAAGAACATGGCGACGATTGGGAAGCTTGTTTTAAAGCCTACGAAATTGCACGAAAAGTGAATGGAGATGCTATTCAGGATTTATCTATCCATAATTTTATGGTGATGCGTGATAAAACAGCAGATCCTAAGTTTTTATTACAGAAGAAAATTGAAAAACATTTTTCTACAAAACACCCAAATAAATGGTTGCCACTATACTCTATGGTAACTTTTTCTGATATTCCTTATGCTAAAGCATGGTCTTTGGGACAAAAGCAAGAAGCGATGATGCAAGAAATTGTGCATCTACCAGGAATTGAAGCTATATGGGATTCTAAAGAAATAGAAGACAGGATGCTCGAAATGATAGATTAAAAAAAAGCCCTTTCGAATTCTCGAAAGGGCTTTTTTAATTTTACTTTTTTTTTACTTAGAGAAAGTAAGTGTTATAGAGATATTCTCACCTTCATCTATAATTTCTGTACTTAGAATAAGTTCTGTTTCTGTACAAGTAAGTATGTCAAAAGATTCAACTTCTAAAGAATTTTCGTCAACATCAAAACTTGTTGTTGTGGTAAAGTTGTAAGTTGTAGTTTCTACCTCTCCTTCTTCAGTGATTGAAAAGTTTGTTCCATCAAATTCGAAAACTATACCCTCGATAGATTCATTTTGAGAAATGCCTTCGTCGATCAATGTATCCCATTCTTCTTCTGTTGTTGGCATCTCTACACCAAACTCATCCATAAACTCAAATGGCTCCATCATTTGGAGAAACGGTAACAATTCTGAGCTTATCTCCACCGTAAATGAGGCAGTAACTCCATTCCATGTACCAATAATAAGGTCAGCAAAATAAAGACAACTTTCATCATCTGTATTAGCTAATGCATCGTAATTTGTTGCTAATGCATCTGTACATCCCATTACATTTAATTCGCATGAGCCGTCGTCTTCTGTAGCTAATGCATTATAATTAATTGCTGTAGAATCTGTGCAACCTAAAATTGGATCATCCTCACATGATGAGAAAGTTAGCATTGCAGCCAAGATTGTTAAAATTGAAATTTTTTTCATGATGTTTGTTTTTAATTTTGAGTGCAAATATTAAAATAAATTTCTATGCAAAAAACATCCACTAGTTATAGTTTGTTAAAATACGCTATTTAGCGTACTGCCTCTTTCTGTTAATTTGATTTATTTCAAAAAAGGATTGTTTGCCTTTTCAAATCCTATAGTAGTCTTCGGTCCATGCCCAGGATAAATAACCATTTCTGGGTCTAGTGTGAATAGTTTTTCTCTTATTGACGAAAGTAAAGTTTCGTGGTCTCCCATTGGTAAGTCAGTCCTGCCGATACTTAAATGGAATAATACATCAGCAGAAAGTGTGATATTTTCTTTCTTGTTTACTAAGCAAACATGTCCAGGTGCATGGCCAGGAGTAAAGATGATTTCAAATTCAGAATTTCCAAACTTTACGACATCTCCTTCTTCAATGAAATTGGTAACTTCTGGTAGCTCACCTAAATGTACTCCATATTTGCTAGCAGCCATAGGTGCGTATTCTAACATAGGTGAATCTAGCTTGTGCATTACCGGACTCAAATTATAGGTGTCTGCAACAAATTTATTCCCAAAAATATGATCTAAATGGCAATGGGTATTAATCAATGCAACAGGTTTTAAATTCTCTTGCTCTATAAATGTCTTTAATATAGAATTCTCATTTTCATCGTAACAACCAGGGTCTACAATTATACATTCCTTGGTTTCGTCGTACGCGATATAAGTATTTTCTTGAAAGGGATTAAAGGTGAATTTTTTTATATGTATCATATTGGTTTTATTTTATACATCTACGGTATTCAACAAGTTTAGTATTTCCTTGTTGTTTTACTCGCTTATAGTGGTAATTGTTCTGATCTAATACTTGAATCTCTACTAGATCAGATTCATCTCCATTTGTATAACTCCCAGTATAATAGGCTAGGTGGTCATAATCATTTTGAATCCAGTTATGTGTCAGGTTATTGTCGATAGTACCACTCATATAGTAGTGAACTTTTCGTTCTGTATTGTATTCAATCTCCATGAATATTGGTGACTCTTCTTGTGTTACAGTTTCATAATAGGTTAAACCCAATTGGCTTGTAATAAATTTCGCCCATTCAATTTCACTTAATGGATAATCTTCTTCGTACTCTTCCTCAAATTCTACATAGGATAAGTAGGAGTATTCTGTAATTAAATTATTAAGAGTAGTATTAGACGGTAGGTTGTATACTAAATGATACATCACTTTCCATTTACCATAAAGATGTTCGTTTATGTCTACAGCATACTCACAAATGGCTCCTCCATTTTGGTCTTCCATTGCGTAGTTTACTGCATTTTCGTCCATACATACAGTAGCTTCTTTTTTACAAGCAGAGATACTCAGTATTAAAAGTAGGCAAAAAGATATTTTTTTAATCATCTGACAGATTTTTATTGTTTTTCGACTTCAAATATAATTGTTTTTAAAACGATTAATATAGTTTACTTTCGCATAATAAAATTGATTTTTTAATGACGACTACACTTACTCATATTACTGGATCTTGTTTAATTACTGGTGCAAGCCATGGGATTGGAAAAGCTATTGCACATGAATGGGCTTCGAAAGGCGTTTCTATTGTTGCTGTTGCTATAGACGAACAGGCTCTGATTGAGTTAAAGACAGAGATAGAATCGGTCTATAATGTTCGTTGCCATATATTGGTTAAAGATTTGTTGGATGCCAATGCCGTAAATGAAATTCACACTTGGTGTTTGGAAAATAATATAAACATACAAATACTAGTAAATAATGTGGGCTTAGGTTCTGCAGGTAGTTTTGAGGAAACGAGTATCGAGTTTGATATATGTTTAGTAAAACTGAATATCATTCCCATGTTACAGTTAACTAAAATATTCTTACCTATGTTAAAGACTTTTGATAAGTCTTATATATTAAATATGAGTAGTTTAGGTAGTTATCGCCCTATTCCTTATAAAGCAGTATATACTGCATCAAAAGCATTTATTTACTCTTTCTCTAAAGCAATTTATTCTGAACTTAAAGAGGAGTCTGTACAAGTATCAGTTTCTTGTCCAGGTGGTGTTTACACTAACACTGATGTGATTGAGCGAATAAAAGCAAGTGGAATAATAGCGAAGTGGACTAGTTTATACGTTGAACAAGTTGCAGCTTATATAGTTGCTGGAATGCTTAAAGGGAAGAATCTAATTATTCCTGGAAGAGGTGCTAAGGTAATGATGGTTTTGATGCATTTAATGCCTGAAAGTCTAAATAGATGGCTCGTTGGTAGAAATATGAAAAAAAACAATGCTTCATAAAATCAAACAAATAGTAGCAGAATCTTCTGCTGATTTAATTCAGTGGCGTGAGCATATTCATGCACACCCTGAATTGTCGTTTAAAGAATACAACACAGCCAGTTTTGTAGCCCAAAGGCTCAACGAAATGGGTATTTCATATACTTCGGATGTAGCTGGTACTGGCTTAGTTGCTTTAATAAAAGGTAAGAATCCTTCAGTTAAGTGCATCGCATTAAGAACCGATTTAGATGCCCTTCCGATTCAAGAAGAAAATGACATAGCTTGTAAGTCTACTATAGATGGTATTATGCACGCATGCGGACACGACGTGCATACTACTTGTTTGTTGGGAGCAGCAAAAGTACTGAATTCATTAAAAGAAGAATTTGAAGGCACTATAAAATTAATTTTTCAACCAGGTGAAGAAGTTTTACCCGGTGGTGCCTCTATGATGATTGCAGAAGGAGTTTTGGAAAACCCTATCGTTGACGAAATTTACGCCTTACATGTATTGCCCTCTATGGAAGTAGGGAAGGTTGGTTTTAAAGAAGGTAAGTATATGGCCGCCTGCGACGAATTATATCTTTCTGTAATTGGAAAAGGTGGACATGCAGCGCTTCCAAATCAGTATAATAATCCGATTATGATTATTGCTGAACTATTACCGAAATTAGAATCGTATTTAAATTCTCTTTCGAAGCCTAGTTCTCCATATATTTTTGCTTTTGGCGATTTACACGCTAATGGTGCAACAAATGTTATTCCTGAGAAAGCTTTAGCTAAAGGTACGCTCAGGACGATGGACGAAGATTGGCGTAAATTAATTCATATTAAATTACAAGATTTTGTAAGCGATTTTTTAAAAACAAAAGATGCTACAGGAGAATTGAAAATACTTAAAGGATACCCGTTTTTAGAAAACAATGTTTCTTTAACTCAAGATGCCTTTCAAGTAAGTCAAGCGTTTTTAGGAAAGCAGAATGTAGAGAAAATGGATATGAGAATGACTGCTGAGGATTTCTCTTATTACAGTCAAGAAATTCCTGCTTGTTTTTTTAGGCTAGGGGTTCGAAATGAAGCTTTAGGTATTGTTCATGGTGTTCATCATCCTAAATTTAATATTGATAATAATGCATTAGCTATAGGAGCTGGTACGCTTGCATCAATTGCTATTCAAACACTAAGAAAGAAGTAAATATGTTCTGTTCTATAAATTGTCAGAATTAACTTTAAATTAGCAGAATATGAAAAAGACTTTCTTCCTATTGTTTTCTTTGATTTTTCAGTTTTCTTTTTCTCAAGAAAGCACTGAATTAAAAGTGCAAAACTTCCCAGTTCCTGTTTTTACAAATAGTAATTTATCGCTAGTAATTTTAGGCTCCGCCTGGTATAATAGTCCACTCGAAGGAGATGAGATTGCTGTAATTGAAACCGACAGTGAAATCGTTGGTAATTCTATTGTTTTACAAGGTCATAATGGATTGGCTATCTGGGGAGACAATCCACTAACGAATGAAAAAGATGGTTTATTTGTAGGTGAGCGTTTTAGCATTTTGCATTGGTCTAAAAGTACAGACACCTATTCTGTATATTCAAATTTTTCTTTCCAAACAGGAACAAGTGCATACATTAAAGATGGCTTTACTATTATTAATTCTCTAGGTAAAGCCGTCCCATTTACTCGTACTTCAGAAGTTTATTATCATATTAAAAGTGTTTTAAGCGAAAAGACTTCATTTTCGTTTTACATTCAACAAAATGGAGTTTATTCTCTTAGTGTTACAGGAAACGATGCTGTGTTTTTTGAATTAGAGAATGTTTTTTTTAAGCGTGGATATCACTCCTTTGATTCTCCAGATTTAATACCTTCAGGCAACTATTCTATTGGCTTAAGTTCTGAAAATTTATTAGTTAATTCAAAAGTGTTTAGTGTAGAATAATCTATAACTGACATTTTTTCATTCCCTGATTCTACTTATTTGTCGGCTTTAATAATTTTAGTTTCAATGCTTATTTTCATTCATCTTTAGGGGCTTGTTATATCACATTTATTTTCTTAAATTTGAGCAAACCCCCCATTGTATGAAGTCTCTTTCTGATAATTTCAATCGCCTCATTTATTTACTGCTTTTTTTAATTCCATTTTCCGGTTTTTCTCAAAATTGCGATTTAGATTATTCGTTTACTAATACTGGTTCTAACATGATTATCATGGTTACTCAAAATGCTTTGAGTAATGATGTTTTAGTTATAGGAGATAGCCTCGGTGCTTTTACCGAAATTGATGGAGAAATCATTTGTGTTGGTGCTATAGAATGGACTGGTCTTCAGCAGACCTTAGCAGTTTGGGGTAATGATTCGCAAAGTTCTTTTCAAGATGGTTTATTGGCTATGGATGAAATTACACTTAAAGCACAATCTAATGGGGTTATTTATGATGTTGCTTATTCTCCTGTATTTACTTTCGAAGTTAATGGTATAGAAATTTTAAGTACCTCATTGTCTTTTATTCCGCTCTGCGATACCATCGGAAATGTATATGGCTGTACAACTCAGAATTATGAAGAGTATAACAGTATGGCCACTATTGATGATGGTTCATGTAATGTTCTTGCTGACATCTCTGGTTGTACTATTGAAAGTTACGTAGAGTATAATCCTTTAGCAACTACTTATGATGGTTCGTGTTCTACTTTAGTAATCAACGGTTGTACCGATGTTCTATATATGGAGTATTTTGTTACTGCTAACACGGACAACGGTAGCTGTTCTACTTTAATTATTGAAGGATGTACCAATGAGAATTATATTGAGTTTAACCCTCTGGCAAACATAGAAAATCAATCCTGTGAAATATTTATCGTTTATGGTTGTATAGACTCAAATTACCTAGATTTTTCTTCTACTTCGAATACTGATGATGGCTCTTGTTTAACTCTTAAAGTTGAAGGCTGTATGAATAGTTTGTACGTGGAGTATAATCCATTGGCAAATTTCAATAATGCTTCTTGTTCTGTAATTATTGTGGAAGGTTGTACCGATGTGGAATCGTTTAATTATAATGTAAATGCAACCACAAGTGATGACTCATGTATCCCTATTGTTTTAGGGTGTACGAATAGTAATTTTGAAGAATTTAATCCATTAGCTAATACAAACGATGGTTCCTGTACAACTGGATATACAGTAGGTTGTACTGATGTGTTTTCTTTAAATCACAATCCAATGGCTCAGGTAGACGATGGGTCTTGTATTCCATTAGTTTTTGGATGCGATGATACAGAAGCGTTTAATTATGATGCTAATTCTAATGTTAACGATGGTTCTTGTATTGATAAAGTTTACGGTTGTATTGATTCTACTACTTTTAATTATAATGAACTAGCAAACACAACTGATGAATCATGTATCGCTATTGTTTATGGATGTATGGACGATTCGTATATGGAATTCAATGCATCAGCAAATAGCGATTTAAACTCTTGTTTAGTCCTCATAGTTTATGGTTGCATGAATTCAGAAGCCTCTAATTACATTCCTCAAGCAACTATAGAAGATGCTTCCTGTTATTTTAATGGCTGTATGGATCAAACGGCATTAAATTTTGAATCCTATTCCACTATGGACGATGGTTCTTGCTTATATATTACTGCTTGCGATTTGCCAGAGGAATACTTTGGTAACACGGGTAGTAATATGATCCTTGGACTATTAGATTCTGCAATTGAATCCTTACCAATTACAAATGAAGATGCATATATAATTGCTATTTCTTCTGAAGGAATGATCGTAGGTTCCATAAACATGAATGAATTTGATGGTACCATTGCTGTTTGGGGTGACGATACTGCTACTGAAGAATTAGATGGAGCTGCAGCATTTACACCAATAATACTTCAGCTTGTAAACTCAAATGTTTTGTATGATATTATTGTTGATGAAATTATTTATACGACTAATAATATTCAATTAATCGAATCTGCAAATTACCAAATGGTCGATTGTGGTAACGATATGGGTTGTACTGATCCATCTGCATTAAATTATGATTCTTCTGTAGAGTTCGACGATAATTCATGTATAGATCCCGTTTTTGGTTGTATGGATCCTTATGCTTTTAATTTCAATGTAAGTGCAAACGTTAACGAAACTTCTATTCAAGATTCTACCGAACCATGTATTCCAATTGTAAATGGATGTATTGTAATTGAGTCTATTAATTACGATTCTATTGCTAATGTAGATGATGGCTCTTGTATTCCTACTGTTTATGGATGTACAGATCAGCTTGCGTATAACTATAATGTTTCTGCAAACTCATCAGATGCTTCATGTATTGCAAAAGTGTTTGGTTGTTTATTAGAAAATGCAATTAATTATAATGAAACCGCAAATGTTAGTGATAATTCTTGTGCGTTTCATGTTCTAGGATGTATTGATAGTACTGCTGTAAACTATAACGCTCTGGCTACTTTAGACGATGAATCCTGCATCATAGCTATACTAGGTTGTATGCAAAGCGGTGCTTTTAATTTTGATAGTGCTGCTACTGAAAATGATGGTTCTTGTATAGCTACCGTTTATGGATGTCTTGATACATTGGCAATTAATTATTCTGTTCTAGTAAATGTAGATGATGAATCCTGTATTTCTATTGTTGAAGGTTGTTTAAATATAAACGCCTCAAATTACAATTCACTTGCGAATCAAAATGATTACTCGTGTATTATAAATATACTAGGTTGTACGTTCCAATCAGCTATTAACTTTAATATAGTGGCGAATATAGATGATGAATCTTGTATATACCCGATTATCGGATGTACTAACCCAAATGCATTTAACTATAACTCTACTGCGAATATTGACGATGATTCTTGTGAAGCAATCGTTATTGGATGTACTAATAGTTTAGCTGTAAATTACAGTGACTTAGCTAATATTGACGATAATTCATGTTTGTATGTGGAAGGCTGTACTAATTCAGAAGCATTTAATTATAACAGCAATGCTTTAGTAAACGATGGTTCATGTATTTCAATAATAAATGGATGTACCGATTTAGACGCATACAACTATAATATCTCTGCCAATACGGATAATGATTCTTGTATTGAAAAAGTTTTTGGTTGTACTGTTCCTGGATCATTTAATTACAATTCTTCTGCAAATAGTTCTACAAACTGTTTTGCTGTAGAGATTGGTTGTATGGATCCGGAAGCTTATAATTATACAATCTCTGCTAATACTCCAGGAATACTTTGTGAGGATATTCTAATAGGATGTATGGTTGCAGGATCATTTAATTATGTTGAAGGTGCAAATACGGCTGCAACTTGTGAAAGTATAGTATATGGTTGTATGGATTCGTCGGCATTTAATTATAACGAAAATGCAAATACTCCTGCTACATGTGAAATTATAATTGAGGGTTGTATAGACATATCGGCATTTAATTATAATGAAGATGCAAATACATCATCTACTTGTATTGCTATTGTTGAAGGCTGTACAGACGAACTTGCAATAAATTATTTAGTTACTGCAAATACAGATAATGCATCTTGTATTGCTGCTGTTTTAGGTTGTATAAATTCAGAATCTTTTAATTACAATCCACTTGCGAATATTGGCGATGGTACATGTATTCCTATTATAAATGGATGTATTGATGAATCTGCTTTAAACTATTTCCCATTAGCCAATACAGATAACGGAAATTGTATTGTTCCTTTACAAGGTTGTATGAATGTAAATGCACTTAACTACAACCTAATAGCTAATGTGGACAATGGATCTTGTATCGCTTCAATCTTAGGTTGTACTATAATAAGCTCGCTCAACTATAACCCAATTGCAAATACAGATAATGGATTATGTATAGAATCTGTATTGGGTTGTTCTAATCCTTTAGCATTTAACTTCGATTCTTCGGCAAATGTAAATGACGGTTCTTGTATTCCAGTAATTAATGGATGTATGGATGCTTCTGCTCAAAACTACTTTCCACAAGCAAATACCGAAAGCGGAAATTGTATTACTATTATTGCAGGATGTCAAAATCCTTCAGCATATAATTATGATGCTACAGTTAACTATAACGACGGTTCTTGTATTCCATTTATTTATGGATGTTTGGATGAATCTGCATTGAACTATAACCCATTTGTAAATACGGACAATGAAGACTGTAATTATGCTCTGTTTGGTTGTATGATTCCGCAAGCATTTAACTTTAATGCCTTAGCAAATTCATCTGATGGATCATGTTTGGCTGTAATTAATGGTTGTACAAATATTTTAGCATCTAACTATAATGTAAATGCAAATACCGATGATGGTTCTTGTGAACTTGCTCTTTATGGTTGTACTTGGGACTATTCTTTTGTAACTAATTACAATCCTTCTGCAAACGTTCACCAAATAAGTGTAACTGATTTTTCAGATCCTTGTATTTATAATTTTGGACTTAGAATCTTAGCAGACTTAGTTTGTTTAGATCCTATGGCAACAAATTACGATGCGTCACAGGATCCTTTAGTTACCCCAAGTGCTCAAATATTGTACAATATGGGCTTGTTTATAGAAGATGTTAGCATTTGTGAATACGCCCCTATAATAGAAGGTTGTATAGACGGATTAGCTTTTAATTATGACCCTGAAGCAAATGAAGATGATGGAAGTTGTCTTGCTGTAGTCGTTGGCTGTATGGATAGTCTTTATTTAGACTTTAATGAAGAAGCTAATACATCTACTACTTGTATTACCTTAAGAATAGAAGGTTGTACGGATTTAAATTCTTTTAACTACGATGCCATCGCAAATACAGATAATAATTCTTGTGTTGCGTATTCCTACGGATGTATTGATGATTCTTATATAGAATATTCATCTTTAGCAAACACGAATACTGATCCAAGCTCTTGTGAAAATTTAATTGTTACTGGCTGTACGGATTCGGAATATTTAGAATACAATCCCTTAGCTAACACCTCAGATGAGTCAAGTTGTGTTACGTTAGTTGTTGAAGGTTGTACAGACTTACTATATATAGAATACAATGTAGAGGCTAATATTACTGAAGATAATTCATTCTGTATTACATTAATTATTTCGGGATGTATGAATCCTTCATATTTAGACTACGATAATACCGCAAATGTTTCTGATTCTACTTTATGTATTATTCAAGCTGTTTATGGATGTACCGACTCTGTGTATATTGAATACAATCCAGTTGCTAATACCGATGATAATTCTTGTTTTATTGAAGTGATTTCTGGGTGTATGGATCCAAATTATTTAGAATACAACTCTGCAAACAATACAAACAATGAAATAGATTGTAGTACACTTAAAGTGTATGGATGTATGGACATACTCTATTTAGACTATGACTCTAATTCTAACGCTGATGATCTTAGTTGTTTAGAATTAATTGTGGAGGGCTGTACCAATATCGATTATCTGGAATACTTAGGGACATCAAACCTAGACAATGGATCTTGTACAACTTTAAAAGTATTTGGCTGTACCGATTTAGCATTTTTAGAATACAATGCAGAGGCAAAT
>Ga0308022_1000598_pt1 | contig 13261 bp, 15 predicted proteins | sample Neamet353_FD_201297 | JGI IMG/M metagenome (GOLD analysis project Ga0308022, IMG submission 201297) | Marine microbial communities from water near the shore, Antarctic Ocean - #353 | ecosystem: Environmental > Aquatic > Marine > Unclassified | place: Southern Ocean | collected 2014-10-02 | reverse complement strand
TTTGATAAAGATCCTAACATTGTTACTTTAGAAAATGGAATCTTTAACTTATCAACAGAAGAATTAACTTCACATACCCCTACTAATTTCTCTAAAGTTTTGATTCCATGTAACTATGCTAAACCTGCAAATGAAGTAATTGAAGATAATCTGAAAGGAACTTTGTTTTGGGAGTATCTAACTTCTACTTGTAGTATTGAGGGTAAATTAGATAAAATAATGAGAGTAGATGTTTTAGAAATGATGGCCTGTTGTTTTGTTAAACGTCAAATCAATGAAATATCATTTTTACTTCATGGAGATGGAGCTAATGGCAAATCTGTTGCAATAGAATATATCCAAAATATGCTAGGGAAAGATAATTTCTCAAGTATTGCGTTACAAACTTTAGCAGATGATAAGTTTCAGGTAGCCTCACTAGATGGAAAGTTGGCCAATCTCTTTACAGATATTGAACAAAATGAACTCAAGCATACAGGCATTATCAAGGCCATTAGTAGTGGAGAGCCCGTTAGCGTAAGACACCTTTACTGTGAAGCATTTCAGATGTTTCCTTATGCCAAATTGATCTTTTCATGTAATAGATTCCCTAAAGTCTATGATCAAAAAGGGGGATTCTTTAGGAGATGGAAAATCATCATGTTCAAAAGGACATTTACAGTCAGTGATCCTACCAGGGATAACAATCTCAAGCAGAAACTAAAAGACAATGTTGAAGAGAGAAATTTAGTATTTTCAGTTCTAATTGGAATATCAAAAAAACTGTTGCAGCGTGGAAATTTTACTTATTCAATATCTGAAAAAGCAAATCAAAAGATATGGAATGAGAACTCTGATCCTCTACAAGCTTTTGTTGATAATTATTGTATTCGAGTAGAGAGATGTTGGAAATCAAAAGAGGACACTTACAAATTCTACAAACAGGTCATGTATGATAAAGGAGAAACGCCTCTAAAGTACAGGCCATTCAATAGAGAATTCTCTGAACATTATGAAGATGGAAAGAGTGGAAGTGTAAGAAAATGGGAGAATCTTGATTTCAAAGAGCCTAAACAAGAATCACTTGAGGAGTATGATAACTAGTTGGGACGATTCACTAAAACTTCTTTGTTTGTAAAAGTAATAGTAAAGAAAGTTTTTTCATCAAAACGTCCCAAACCGTTATCAGAATTTATTTGATATTAAATAGCAAAACAACCTAAAGAATACTATGAATCTCCCCACTACAGTACGTCTTACAGATGGACAAATCAAATGGATTGAAGAAATGAATCTTAATGTTTCAAAGTATGTCAGGTCATTAATTGATAAAGATATGGCCAAATGGAAAGAAATCAAAGAGAAGGTATTACAACCAATCATAGATAGTGAACAGGAATTAGATGAATCACAATATCAGGAAATACAAAATGAACATCAACAAATAGATGAATTAGATTTCAAAGAAATTCTCTAGTGTTGTTTGTGGAAACTCTTGATCAAACTTCTCTCTATACTCTCTGCGTCTTGTAATCCTGATCAAATTAGCTTCAGACATGGCATCATTATTCCAAATCAGCTTAAGACACACGGGTTATTGTAAAAAAGTACAAATCATTCATGCTCTTTAAATGCAAAATTATACCATTGTAATTCATGAATACTGAATCCAATGTAACATGGGAAGACTTGCAAGGTTTATCATTTTTAATCACGGAAGAATAATTTCTGTTAACGAGACAAACTTTGCATTTGAAGTTTTGAGTATGGAATCTCTGTAAAACATTCATCTGAACATATTGTTCTGTTAAATACATCTTCATACTCCCTACCACAATGAACGCATTCTCTAAAAACCATCTTTACCTCAATCACAAATCCAACAACTTTCTAATCGTTTTTGTTCTATTTCTCAAAGTTACATTAGATATTCCAGCTTTTTTACAAAAGTTTGCATGGTTTACGTCTTCACCCATTAAAATTGCTGCAAGATATAATGATGCAGCTGATTGTCCAAGTGGATTCTTTCCTGCGGATAAACCACTTTTCTCAACATCGGCTAAAATATTTAATGCATAACGCTTGATTTTTTCACTAAATTCCATATCATTTGATAGTTTTGTGAGAAATGAAGATGTATTGTATTGAGGTAAGATTAATTCAAATTTATCAATTAAATATCTGACTGATTTTTGTAACGATTTTTTAGTAATATCTCCCATTTTTGCTATCTCATCAAGACTTCTAGGGGTCATAGTTTGTCTACATGATATGTATAGTGCAGCTGCCATCAAAGAATTTGCAGTTCTTCCTTTAGTCATGTTTTGATTCTGAGCTTTTCTATATAATGAACAAGTAACTTCTACAGTATTATCAGAAATACCTAACTTTTCTTTTAATCCATTTAAAAAAATCAGTGATTTTACAAGTGTTTTATCAGATGATTTTCTCATTTTACTTCTACTATCCCACATTCTTAATCTATGAAACTGGTATTTGGTAGATGAGCTTAATGGCCTTCCAGTTGAATCCTTGTCTTGCCCTATCACTGTACTCAATCCTTTATCATAAATTGTAAGGGATTGTTTTGGTCCAAATTGTGATTGACTCATAAAATCTTCTAGATTGTATGTATGAGTATCAGTATTGCTAAGAATTTTTTCTTTTAGTACAATACCACAATCAGCACAAAAAATTTCCCCATTTAAAGCATCAGTGATCAAATTTTTTCCAAAACAATTTTCTAATTGACATTTTTGTAACATAATATTTTATTTAATTATTTTTTTGATTATCTTAAAGTTAGAGAATAACTCTTTAGTTAATCTATCAAAATGTGATCCAAAATATATTGCGTTAGAATATACCATGACAACATTATGTTAAACTCATACAAGAATATATTCTGTAAATTCTTAACGTTTGTTTAGGTCAATTTCGGATCTTTATTTAAATTATAATTAGAGATAACTCTTGTTTTACTGCAGTTTAACAAGATGAAATCTCTTAAATTGATAAAAATCAAAATCTCCCTTGTTACCTTGGAAAATATACCTGTAGGCACATAAGCATTACACATTCTGAAATATTCTGAATGTACGGTATTTTGGAATTATTTGATTTCTACCTAATAATATTATGGTGTTGTGAAATAAAACTTTGATTTTAAAAAAATGATCAAATGTTTGTTTTTTATATAATTTTTAAATAAAGTAAAACAGTAGTTTCTAATTTTATTGAAGATTAGAAAATTATATATTTTTTTAATTAAAACTTTTTTTAAAATTGAGTTTTAGGATTCCATCCATTTACTTTTGTACTTCTTTTTTCTTTAAATTAAGTAAAACAGATATTTTTTTGTCTGATTAATTTTATGATATTCAAAATTATACTTTTTCATGTGATAACTTTTCAATATCACTTTTACTTTAAAATTAAACCAAATTCAATCATATGATTTCTAATTGTATGGTTTTTTAGTTAATAATTAAACATATTTATATATTTTTTACAATTTACTTAAATCTTTTTTAGACATATTTACTTTATGGAAACTGCTTACGTGTTAATTAATTGTGATTTAGGATCTGAAATGGAAATACTGGATTCTCTAAAACATATTGATTCAGTAAAGGAAGTACATGGAACATTTGGTGCCTATGATATTATTACAAAGATTGAAAATCAAGATAAAGATAAACTTCGAGAAATGATAATCTATCATATAAGAAAAATTCAACATGTAAGATCTACTCTTACGTTGATGGGAATTCCAGGACAAAATTAGATAAATTTAGGACGACATCTAATGTTTTAGTTGTAATTGAATCCTAAATGTAATTAGCCGAGAATTCTATAAATGATTATTTTCTAGGTAAATTCCATTATTTCGCCTTTTTCAAGTCTTTCTATAAATTTCGCTTTGAATTCTTCTCGGTATTTTTCATGAAGTTTATTTCTTTCACTTTTTTCTATTCTCTTTAACATGCATCATTATGGCATCTGTGAAATATATTCTAGATACCAAAAATTCTTAAAACATATTCAAATTTTTTTAAATATTTATACAAATGTAAAAAAATTTATATTTTAAAATTATTTTGGAAAACGTGATCACTCTTTCACATTTCTATGTAACCACGCCCTCCTGGTTGAATAGTCTTTCACCATCAAAATGTCCACATATATTGATGATTGGGTAGACGTTACCGATAATAATATATTAAAATCAAATTTAACTAATACTGTTTCTTTTCTTCATATTTATTTAAAATATTATAAAATTATTCATAAACATTTACTATTGATATATCAATTAAAATCGTCATAAGATAGGTAACATAAATTGAAATTATCATGGAGTAAAATTTTATTTCAAGTTTTGTTATCCATCTGATGTTTTCAACATATAATTATCTTATGAGATATTAAAATTATTTGTAAATTATAATTAAAATTTGTTTGTTATTTTTTTAAATTATTAACAAAGTAAAAACCAAGCCAACTACTTACACCCTCTACGTAATGTAGCAGGTAGGCTTACACCAGTAACACGATGCGGATTTATGACAATGAATACTGCGTTGACTTGTAATTCTATTATGCTATTATGAAATAAAAGGTTGATCCCAACATTAGTTAAAATTTGTTTGATGTTATAATTTATCCACCTGTCATGGAATCAAATAATACACATTCGCATGAATCTCTTTGATTACAGTAAGTACATTTACAATTACAATACATACCATTCCCGAGCAATCTAAAAAATAATTTTCAGAGTTAGACACGATTTTTAAGAGTTAACAGAAAATTAACCATTTATGCCAAAGATATGAGAAAAGGCAAATCACCAAGACCTGAAATGGATAAAACCATAGGAAAATTCTCAATACTTAAATCGCTAAGAGAACATATGAGGGAAATTGGTATATGTGCCTGAGAAAAAGAAGAGATGTTTGTCATGATGGACAAGCAAAGTATCTTTGAAGTTTGATGATATTCTGTTATGGGTTTTGTGTGGTTGTGTACCTACAGTTTTGATGGAGGTTTTTTATTTTTTAATTTAAATTTATAACATAAATTATACTTATTTTAAATGAATTTTTAATTTTTCAACAACTAATCATAAATTCAATTAAATCATATTTTATGTAATATGTTATTATTTTGGTTTCAAGTTGGATTTGGTTTATTTGTAATTCTAATCTTAATTGCACTAGGAATTAAGTCTCTTAAAGAAAAAACAACCATAACTGATGAAAAAATAATACAAATTGTTCGTGAAAAATTACTTCGAGATGATCATTATCATTTTGAATTAGTATCAATAATCACTATGGATAAAATCAACACAGTTATTGTTAATATAGGCTATCAAGAAATTGCATTAGAAATTGATAAGGAATCCGGAATAATTCGTAGTGTTGAAAGAATAGCTAGATGATGCATAAACAAATTTAGAATACAAACTAACTATTTCACACCCTTAACGTAATGTAACAAGTTGGTGTACACAGCAATACATCTGAAAGTTATTTTAAGAATTGTGTTGGCTTCTAACTATATCATGTATCCACGTTATAAAAAAATGAATAATATTTGTAAAATTAAAACAACAAGAAAGGTGGAAAACATGGAGAACGTAAATGAACCCTAACATGAATTGTTTTCCTTACTCATCATTCTACGACGCAGAGATAATGGTTTCTCGTTAACTCTATTACGCACATGTTGTATTTAATGATGATCAAGAATGATACAATTAGAAATCATATGATTGAATTTATCTAAAAATAGATAGTAATCAAAACCAAGTAGTCATCTATCGACAACTCTATGTTATGGTCCAAACATCAAACTTCTATTGATATTTTTACAAGTTAATTACTATCTAAGTAAAGTATGCAACAATGAAATAAAAATATTATTACATTAAACTTTAAAATTTATTTACTTTACATGTAAAATTTGTATAAATTTTAACTAATATTGGTTAAATTACACATACAATATTCTCGTTTTCCACATTTTGGACAATTACAATCACAAAGTAACAATGAACCATTACATTCAATATATTTTGTATACTCTGCATAATATTCATTCATACAAATAATACTACAAAATAGAAATCCAATCACAATTCAGATATGTTCTCTATTGGAATAAATTTACAAATATGTTATCTAAATTCTGTTTTTTTAAAATGTTCATTACATATCAGCCATACTTTTTCACAATTATAATTTACAATAAATAAGGAAATTTTTTACAGTACTTGTCTGTAATTTTTAATTCAGATCACTTACCAATCACATCAAACATGTATGGATTATCAAAATATTTGTTTGGGGTTTGAGTAAAATTCATATTTTTAATGTTTGATCAAATAAGGCATTTTATCTTTAATGTCAGGTATAGGATTTGAACATTGACCACATTTTGGTAAAATAACTTCTGCATCATAATCAATTTCTCCCATTATTTTACCACAGTCTTTACAGGCTAGGGGTTTTGTATCATAGATATTCAATCTAAATGTAATATGCTTAGATCATCAATAAAGTAATGTTTTCAGATAATGAAAATATGTTAAAATTAATGGTGATTTTTTAAATGAATTTATAGTTTTTATGAAATAACGTTTATTGTTTATTATGTCATATATGAAATATGACAAAAGCTGGAATGGCAGCATATGGGACAGTTACAGGAGTGTGGATCATACTTGCAATAATATTATTTTCACTACGTGGAAAAGGACATACTAGAATAATATGAATTTGCAATATTGTGTTTGTATATGTGGCTGTAGGGACATATCATATGATGTAATATGTGATTTATGTAAATCAAAATTATGTTATTTATCATTTATGAAAATGAATAAAAAAGAATTTAAAATGTTTGTAGGGCAAAAGAAGAATTTAATATATTAGATTTAAATTTAAGAAATTTTCTTGAAGAAATTCCATAATTTTTGTAAATTAACAAAAAAATCAAAATAGTAATCAGCCCATATAGTCATCCACTGATAACGACATCAAAAGTAATACCATTTTTTTCCCTGACATCTAGGCACTTGTTGATTACTATGTAAGATATAGTGAAGGATAAAATAAAAATATTAATTTTAAATTCTTAACATTTGTTGATTTTTAAAAGAAAAAAATTACAAACGTTTAAAAAAATGATGGTGAAGTTTATCTTTTAATTATCATAATAATATCATATGAATACATCTCAACAGTATAAATTTAATTTTGTACATGAATTTGATCAAATAAAAATTAAATCCATTGAAATGCTTTACGAAGATAGAAAAATTGAATTTCGTGAATTGTCTCATATTCTTTTAACTGAAAAAGCGATAAAATCAACACCAAGATGGAAAGAATTTGTTTTAAATTTTTGTTTAGATGTAGAAGATGTTTTTAAAACATGGTCAGGGCAAATACCAGTATCAGTAAATTCATCACAAAAATCATTAACGATATTACAGCAATTGGGACACGATAAGGCATCCATGAATCAACTGGCCCATACACTAAACATGTCATATAATTTATCTTTAGAATTCAAAGAAATATATCGACATTTAAAATAAATTTACGAGTTTTAGTATTTGTGAAATTAATTTATGAATATTTTTTCTAAGATAGAATCTTTTTCATTATGCAATCTACTTGGGACACTTTTTTAAAATTAAAAAATAAAAGAATGGGGATAAATAGTATTGAGAGGTATTGTATTCATGAATTGTACTCTATGCAAGCAAGAAATTGAATTGAATCTAGAATACCAAATGAGAAATGACCATGCGTATCATGAGTGCTGTGCAATGACTTATGACAAAGATGAAAAGGTAAATTCTTACCATGCTAACGGTTGCTGATTCTTACACCATCTCAAATTAGAAATTCTAATCTTGAGATATTTTTACTAAATTCTTTTAACGTTTTGACATGAAAAGTGTCAATTAACTACTAGCTAGTGACATGATTTTGAAACAGGAATCTTTTGAGTCATGTACTATTGTAAAAAAAGATACTTCGCCCTAACAATACGTAAACTGGAAGGCATTTTTTAAAACTACAAGTAATTGCATAGTTTGGGTTAATGATGATGTAACTCTAGGCATGAATTATGTTTTGTTGATGATTAAAAAATAGAGTAGAAATTAGAGTAAAAAATTATTGGGATTTTGGCCACATGGAGTTCCAAGTTTCTGAAAATTTTTTCATCATTTCTCCATAAGCATTCATTTGTTCCATCCCTGAAGAATTGAGAGATTTTTGCCAATTGTCTGTAAAATCTTTGAATGTGGAAGTATTTGTATCACTCATAGATTTTTGCCAATTGTCTGTAAAATCTTTGAATGATGTCATTCCAGCATCACTCATAGATTTTTGCCATTTTTCTGTAAAATCCTTCATGGTTTTAGCGCTAGATTCTGCACCTGCTTTTTCCCAAACTTTATTGAATTTTATTTGCATCTCATTACTGGCATTTTGGAATTGTTCAAATATTGCTTTCCAATTTTCAAGAGATTTTGAATACTCTCCCCACAATGAATCCCATTCATTACTTTTTGAATTAGTAGACATTAATTTTAAAAGATAGTCATGGTTGTTAAGTGAATCTATGAAATATTATTCCAACTAATATTTTGTTTTAAAATTAAAAGAAGTAATTAAAGAATAAAGAGAATCAAATTCTTTAATTCAAAATGTTTTGATTGGAGTTTTTTTAAGACATTCAATAATTTTTAGGATTTTAAATGGAATGTCACCAAAATCTTTGTCTTTTTCACGAGATACCAATAAAACATCATCATCACTTAATGGAAAACTCATTACAATTACCTTATCTCTGTAAGATAAGGAAAAATGAACTATGCCAAATTCAGTATCAAATTCATGTCTCATTCTTACACGTAATGCAAGTTCCATGAACATCATCTCATCTTGTTTTTTTGCTTCAAGTGAAAGTAGACCATCCTTCATACCTCCGGCTGACAAATGCCCCCTAGCATTGATAAATCTAGCAGAACGCATCTTAGGATCTAATTTCAGAATTTTTTGACAAATGTTTTCAAGTTCCGCCACATTGTTCATATGCATATTTATGTGATAGAACTATTTATTGCGACCTAAGTTAATCAATAAGGGTGCAATCAAAATCATCCAAAAATTCTGCCGAATCACATAACGATATAACTGAATATTACAAACATGTTTCATTATTTTGGACAGACATCATGCATCTAATGTCAAGTAAACCCCAAGCACTAACATCAATTGGTCCAATGAGATCATTTGCTGCAAATTCAAAAAAAATATCTGTAGAATTAATCGAGATTAATGAAACTTTGTTAGGTTTTAACCAATATCTTACAGAATATTATAAACAATTAGCAGATGTCTGGGGCATAGCTCAAAAGAAAGTAAACCTAAAATCTCCAGAAATTCCTCAAGACGTAGAACATATTGAAGCAGTAAAAAGAGTTTGGATAGATATTTTTGATAATGATTTCACAGAATTGTTTGACTCTAAAAAATTTGGGGAGAATTATGGAAACTTGGTATCAAAAGAATTGGAATTAACAAAACATTGGAATAACATCACAAATGTAATTTTACAATCAGTTAATCTTCCAAACAAAGAAGAAGTCGATGAAGTGTATAAAGAAATTCATTCATTGAAAAAACGTGTTTCAAAATTAGAATTGGAATTAACAAAGGAGAAAAGAAAAAATGCTAAATGAATCCACAATTGATCCTAAAATCATAGAGGAAATTTTAAAATTTAGTAAAAATGTAATTGAAGCTCCAAAGTTCGCATCTGCACCAGATGAAATAAATCTAGAAGTTACCCCACACAAAGTAGTTCAACAAATAGATAAAACTAGATTATTGTATTACAAACCAATCATTGAAACTAAACATAAAACACCTTTGTTAATATCATATGCGTTAATTAACAGATATCATATCTTAGATATACATCCAGAAAAAAGTTGGGTACGAAATCTATTAGAGCAAGGATTTGAAGTATACATGTTGGATTGGGGAACTCCAACTAGTATGGATAAATATTTAGATTTTGATGATTATGTTAATGGTTATCTAGACTCATCAGTAGAATATATTAAAAATCAATCATCTATAGAAAAAATTTCACTACAAGGATATTGTACAGGGGCAACAATTGCTACGGCATATACTGCATTACATCCAGAAAATGTAAAAAACTACATTGCAACAGCACCGGTAATTGATGGCTGGAAAGATACAACGGTAATGAGTAATCTAGCTAAGCATATGGACGTAGATAAAATGGTAGATATTATTGGAAATATGCCTCCAGAATTCATGTATTATTGTTTTTCAGTTCTTAAACCATTTGAACAAGGAATTGAAAAATATATCAAATTTTTTAAAAATATTGATGATAAAAAATATGTTGATAATTTTTTAAGAGTTGAAAAATGGTTAGGAGATACTCCACCCATACCAGGAGAATTATTCAAACAGTGGATCAAAGACATTTATCAAGAAAACCTACTCGTTCAAAATAAAATGTATGTAGGTGGAGAACTCATAGATTTAAAGAGAATTGACATGTCAATGTTCACACAAGTAGCAGTAGGAGATCATTTAGTTTCACCTGAATGCAGCATGCCATTACATTATGCAGTAGGAAGTAAGGATAAGACTTTGAAAATATATCCAACAGGACATGTAGGTATGATTGCTAGTTCATTTTCACAAAAAAAAGTTTTACCTGAAATGGGAAAATGGTTAGCTGAAAGATCATAGAAAAGTGAAAAAGAAAATATTAGAAATTATTTTGTATGTTAAATACAGGAATCCATGGCTGTAAAATATTTTTGTGGCATATTAGTAATTGACTGACGGTGTAGATGTATTGATTTTTTAATCTGTTTAATATTTTATCTACATTTTTTTGACATATGGAAAATATATCTTTAAAATTTACTTTTATTTTTACTCAATTTTTAACTTTTTTAGTTTTAGATTTTTTTACAATTGGTAAAATAATAACTTGAACCAAGTCCCCATCATCTAGACCCAGTGCAGTACGTTCAGCTTCAGGAATTGAAATCCTGCCATTACTGCTAATGGTTGTTTTGTATGCCCCCCAATTCATAAAAGATGGAAGCATTTGTCCGATGTTAAACATGTTATCCATACTTTTTGTTTGCATGGATGACATGTTATTCATAATATTGGATTGAGTCTGTCTAGTTTTATCAGAAACATCACGTAGAGTTTCTAATGGATTGAATGCTTGATTAGGTTGATTAGTCATTAAAGAACCAAAATTTTTAATAAATTCAGCTTGAGCTTCACCACTTTTTTGAATCCAATCCTTGAACATTGTTGTTGGATCATATTGGTTATTATTACCAGTCACTACCATTAGTAGACAATAAATTATATTTAAATCCTTTTATTAATTATTTAAAAATTCTAAAACATGAGAAGCAAATAGTTCAGGCTCCTGCACATATGGGGTATGACCACATTTGCTCATTTCATATAATTTACAATTGTTAATAGAAGATACAAAGTCATTTGCAAAATTAACTGGAATTACTGGATCATCAGATCCCCAAATAATTAATGTGGGGGATGAAATATTTTCAAGTTTTTTTGTAATTAACTCAGAATTTTTTAATCCCAATAAAGTAGACATGAAAGCAAATTTTGCATTAGGTAGTTTCATTCTAGTTACAAATCCATTAATTATTGTCATAGGAATTTTTTTACCAGAACCATCCATTGTTTCAAATGCATTTTTTGCACTTTGTTCGTTTGGGTATAATGCAGCCATGATATATGCGTCAAGGGCAAAAGTAGATTGTTTCATTATTCCAGAAGGGGATACTAAAATTAATTTATCAACAGATTGAGGATGTGACGAGGTGTATTCCGCAGCTATTTGACCTCCAAGGGAAGATCCAATAATACTAGTTTTTTTAATACCTAAAGATATCAAAAATTTTTCTAAAAAATTTGAAAAAAAATCAATTGTGTAATCCGTAAGGGGTTTATCACTATAACCAAACCCAACTAAATCAAGTACTATGACATGAAAATCAATTTCAAAAAGGGGTAAAACATACTGCCATCGTTCAGATGAAGCACCTAAGCCATGAACAAGCACAAGTGTTTTTTTAGAAGAGCCTGATTCAAAATAACGAATTTTATTTCCATCAACATCTACAAACTTTTCTACCAATGTTTTAGCATCAAGTTAATTACTAGATAAGTTCTTGGCTTTACCTACATCATCTAATAAATCCATAACCCTTAATTTTTCATATTTTTCTAAGATTTGGAAAATATTTTGATTCTCTATCATCATTGTAATGTATCACACACTATGCAAAAAATAAGTGGTCCTTTCTATGTGGATAATACTTAAAAATTAGGCACTAAAATCAACTAAATTCCCAAATACACGATAAGATAGAATAGGGTATTAAAACATGTATTTAGTTATTAGAAAAATGATTGATACCATGGTCGTTACTATGGTTGTTACTATGGTTGGAGATTATGGTTCCAAATATTTTTGTAATTAACCAAAATAAAATGAAAATTAGTTCTCAAAGAAGTTACAACATAGATCATAAAATCACAGATAAATCTGCAAAGAGTTTATTTTATAAATAAAATAAAAAAACACCCTAGTTTCTAGTAGGAGTGCATGTGTTTATCCAGGATTGGATAATATTTTTGTTCAAATCAGTAAATGTAGTGACATTGTCATTGAATGTTTTTACATTTTGTGTAGTTGTATCAACGGTAGTTTTTACAATTTGGTTTTGAATGTTACTTGCTTGAATAACTTGTTTGTTGAAATCAACAATTACAGTTTTTGCAGCTTCAGGAATATCTGTTGATAATCCAGATTTTTGAGCAAATTCTTGTTGCATTGTGATTGCAGCATCAAAGGATTTTTGAGCAGCTTTCATACATTCTTCTTGAAAATGTGTTGTTGTTTGAAAATACTGTGGAGTATTTTTGGATATACTATCAAAGCATTTTTGTACATTTTGTTTGTAAATTGCAAATACATTGTTTGACTGATTTGTATTTTGAGTTGTTTTTGTTATTTGTGTACTCATGCTGTTTAGTACATTAATCTCTATATATATTATTACCATTCATTACCACTCAATGGTAATAATATACATTCAATGGATTTCTATGTAAAATATCAGATAATTTAAAAAAATGTTAATTTT
>Ga0308022_1000594_pt1 | contig 13281 bp, 16 predicted proteins | sample Neamet353_FD_201297 | JGI IMG/M metagenome (GOLD analysis project Ga0308022, IMG submission 201297) | Marine microbial communities from water near the shore, Antarctic Ocean - #353 | ecosystem: Environmental > Aquatic > Marine > Unclassified | place: Southern Ocean | collected 2014-10-02 | reverse complement strand
CCGTCTCCGGGCACCATTCCCCACAAAAAATCTTCTAAAAAACGATACTTTCGCGTAAATTTCAATTTATTTCCATAGCACACTCGTAGCACACTTTTACGACTGTATTGACCGCCACCAGCGTTTGTTACCTTGTTATAGCCAAAAATCCAGCACCAGCAATATATAAAACCCCACTTAAACCAGTGAATTTTGTTTGGGTGGCTGAGCTAGAAATCAAGCGTTTAAAATGCTGTGCACCGATAGCATATCCACTAAGAACTAACCCACCAATGCCCACTGCTGTGAGCATTAAAAGTAAATATTGCCCCTCAAGCGGCGCCATCACATCGACAAACTGATTAAAAAACACCATATAAAAAATTAGCGATTTTGGGTTAAATATTTCTGTTAGAAAGCCAACTTTAAAGCTGCCTTTACTGGGCTGACTGGCTAATTTTGGGGCTGCTGGAGAATGTGACATGGGCCAAATTCCGCTGATACCTAAATACAACAAATAAATAACGCCCATCCACTTTAAAAACTCAAACCCCATAGGTGAGGCAGCGATTACTGCACCAGCACCCATTATAGATAGCGTCATAAGGCACACACCACCCAACATATCGCCGGCAATGCAGATCAGTGCCGCACGTGTCCCATTAGTGATTGCTTGGGTTACTGCCACAAGCACGCTGGGACCTGGAATCACAGAAAGCACCAAACAAGCCATCGCAAATATTATCCACACACCTAATTCCATTGATCCCTCCAATCGTTATCGACACACTTGCGTGATAGCAGTCTTCCTAAAACAGCAGGTCCTACAAATAGACCATAGCCCACATAATGTTAGCTCAGAAAACGGCCAAAACACTTTAAATAGGTTGTTAATAAACTAATTGCTTAATTTAGATATTCAGGTGGGCCTTCCAATGGCAATGAGGAAGCAGGTATTGATAGCCAACGTATCACCGCTCAATCAATAGTTGTGCAAGTCACAAAGCCAGATCTATGGCTCTTGTATGTCTGCCAACTTAAGTATTTTACAAGTAAAAGCACACGCACACTGCGTCAAACTTTGAGCGTTAGACTACAAAGCCGAGCAGTAAAATTTATATTTTAGGCCAATGAATGCCATAAGTACCATTGACCGATTGGGTTGGGGCACAAGCCTACACGATCAATACTAAAGGCATGGCTGGGATGCCCAACTTGAAGCCACTAGTATGCAGCTCCAAACAACTCAGGAATTAGTTTGCTACTTTTTGTTGTACCTTAAACACCATTTCAACACGACGACTTAATTCGTAGTTTTCACTGCCGTTTGGATTAATGACTAAGTCGTTTTCTCCCCAAGCCATAGTGGAATTGACTCGCATACCTCGTAAGTCCAAATAATTCACAACTGTATTAATACGCCTTTGAGACAAGCCATAATTATAGTCTTCTGTGCCTACGCTATCTGTATAACCCCCCAAACTAACTTTGAATATTTTGTTGGCTTTACGTGCATCAATCATTGCACGTTCGATCGCTTCTTGTTGATCTACACGTAAGTTGTTTTTATCAAAATCAAAATACACATTGGCAGTAATCAGAGCTACTGGGTAGCTATAAGTAACCACTGCAGGCTTAGGCTTAGGTTCCATCACAGATGTTGTTTTTGTTTCTAATAACTTAGGCTCAGAGTCTGGTGCTATTACAGCAACATCCTCTACAACAGTTTTGGCAGCAGTCGGCACTTCTTTCATTTCGACTGCCTCTACCTCGGCTTCCACAGCAACTGGCACTTTTTCTGCCTCTACAGCAACCACCTCAGCCACTGTGATGACTACCTCTTCTTCAACTAATAAAGACACTTGTGTCACAACTTCAGCAGTTTCAAGCTTACATAAGGGCTTGCCTAGCGCTTCCCAAGATCCGTTACGAATGCAATTCCCAAAGCTATCCAATACAGGTGTGCCATTGCCAGACCACCAAAAAGCCCTGTGGGCAAGCGAGTTATCGTTATTATGAGCGTGACTGATGGTGCTGCTAGCTATCAGCGTAATAAAGCATAGGGTTCGTAACATAGCTGTTCCTTATAAAATCTTGATATGTGAGTAGATTTAAGCCTACTTAACACCAGGGGTAAAAACATACGCACTTTAAAGGCGCTCTCCCTAATATTTAGTTCATGATGCAAGCTAGATATTTGCGAAAGAGGGCGCATGGCCATTGTTCACCATACTACATGAGAATTGACTTGATAAAAACTGATAGGCATGAGGTACCTTTACAATTGGTGGGGCAGGCCTGCCTGTTTTTTAGTAGCTGCAAGTCTCTACTTGTTTGGCGTCCACAAGATCAGTCCTTTTAGCTACTAAGGGATATTTTTTTACATTGCTTTAGATATAAAACACCCCCTGCCCAGTCTTCCACATCTATCCATAATTCACCTTCTTTAAGGTTGTTTACATCAAGTGGTTTGCTGCGCTTATGGGGTTTAAGCTCAACATATAAAGGTTTTTTAAGCGCTTCTCCAGGGTTTACACTTAAATGAAAATAAGCCATTTTTCCTACTAAATGACCTGTATTAGTTAACTTAAGATTAACCTCATGCTTTAGGTAACTAGAATCTTTAGAAAGGCCTCCCATGCGCCAAAAACCATCTATTTTTACACCGTTAGCGGTTAACAACATACTTCCTCGTGCCATATTCCAGTTTTCGAGCCTACCCTCTACATAATCCTCGTAAGACACCCTGATGAGATTAAATTGACAAGTAATGGGTTGGCCTAATGTTGCCAATGTGTAAGGGCTAAAGTCAAATTCCATTTTATTAATTGGATTGGCTAAAAGTTGTTGCTTCACTTTGGGATCTAGCTGTAAAGGGTAGAATACAACACCTTGATTTTTCGCCAATAACGCTTGTGTAGGCTGATTTCTATCGCTACTACTTTTGCCACTAGAGCGTAAGCCGGAGCTACAATCCATTTTCCGCCGCTGGACTTCTGCAGCATAGTCTGGATTATCAGGTGAGGTAGCAGCCAACCGACACACTGTTTTATCACTCCAACCCGATATATCAGCGGCAAATACTGGTGAAGACAATACGCTGGCGAGCCCAATAATAACTAACAGCCAAATAAGCACACCAGGATATAGGTAAGTTATACGTAATAAGAACACTGTTAACTCCAGTTACAAACGTTAAGTAAACAAATGGTCATAAATACGTGGCAGATCAGGCTGATAAAATATTTCTTTGGCAATGACATCATGATCAAGACCTAAAGACTTTTCAACACAAGCTGCACATACAGACCGGTAATCGATTGTGGCCATCAAGTCCCTTTTTTCAAATTGATCTTTTTTACTTAACCCAGGCCAGTCTGCTATTACTCCACTGCCCGACAAAGCACCCCCTGCTAGCAAACCCACACTTGCATAACCATGGTCTGTTCCTTTGGTTCCATTCACAGCAACAGTGCGACCAAACTCAGTAAGCGTTAGAATAATAGCGTCATCCCAGGCATCACCTAACCCCCGTCGGTAGCCTGCAATCACATCATCAACCACAGTAAGCTGCTGGGCTAGCTGCCCTGCATCTGTGTCACCATCTTCAGTTTGGCTTGCATGAGAGTCAAAACCACCCACACGAATAACAGAAGCTACAGGCCCCTCTGCTTGCGCCATAGCACGTCCCGCATATTTGGCTAGGCTCGCTGGGTCTCTAGGCACTTGCACATTAGCTTCACTTTTGCGGGCCACCTTAGTAAACAGCTGCGCCGCATCCATTTGATGTCCCATCGCTATAATATTTAGCAGCTGTGCATTTGGTCGCCTTGAGCCCCTTATACTGGCAGGGTAAAAATTATCATTTTCATGGTGGCCACGCAAAATCAGTGGCATGTCCAACGACAAAGACCGACCTGCAACATCTGACAAATCTAACGCCCGCCCTAACCAACCTGTTTTTTCGCTAAAGGGAGATAAACCTCCGCCTTCAATCAGGTTTTGACCTTCAAAATGAGACCGTTTAGTATAGGGAAATGCAGTGGCATGCACCGCACTGGCGTGGCCATTGGCCATTAATTGTGCATAAAACTTAAGCGATGGATGTAGCCCAAAAAACTCATTGAGCGGCAAATAGCTTGCTGGTGTGACCGCCCTACGTATCTTCATTAGATCAGGGTCACCAATCGGAGGAATAACCGCAAGCCCATCCATACCTCCTTCTAAAATAATCACAGAAATAGTGCCTGGAGGCTTTGTTTTTGTGAAGCCAGTAATCGGCATACCCGCCAGAAATAGTGATGCTGCTCCAGCCTTTAATACGTGGCGGCGGCCCACAGTTAATTTAGACATATTCCAGCCCCATCAGCTCAGGGCTGCACATAAGAGTGATAAATTGATCCCCAGGTGACGTGCCAGCACTTGCCACTAGTGCACGCGTTTGCTGTGCCGCACCAATCCTATCCATAATTTGCCCTACCGATTGGAGTGGCTTTCCATTTTTATAGATCGACTGTGCAAAACGAATTCGTCGTTCAAACATTTCCGCAGACATCCATTCAGCCTTATTGTCAGAGTATCCATTAGGCTGACGTAAGCTCCAAAACGACTGCCCAAGTTCTTTAAACACCCTTTTAGTGCTCATCAGATCATCGTCATAATCATTAATGGTTTCCCACCCCTTAAAGTAAGTTGCGCCAGACAACCGCACCACTTGGAACAACCACGTCATCGGCCACATAAATTTTGCCTCTGGGGCCTCAATAGCCAATGCAAACACCTTGGTGTGAATCAACTGCAGACTTCCATCACTTTGGCGCCACACACGCTTGACCGCCTCTATTTGATCTTCAGTGGGGCTGCCGCTCACAAAGTGTTGGCAAAGTTTGGTGGAAATATGATGGATAGTAGCGTCATGATTGGCAAGAAAGTCTGTTAATTGGCGCAAGCCACTGCGGCCAGCATAGATACGTTGACCCATAACCTTCTTACTACCAGGCTCTGCCCAGCGTTTTTTATAGGCGTTCCAGTGATTAGTGCCGCCTGTTCTTTTGAGCATCTCTGGTAGCTCTTTTTGAAAGTCTATGCCCCAGCCAGCCAAAACGTTGGCAGCTGCACGAATATCCTCTTCTGTATACCCAGCAGCCACAGAAACAGTGTGCAATTCTAGTAATTCACGCCCTAGATTGTCATTTAAACCTGCTTGGCAATTAGGTTTACGGGCGCAACCTTTAGCTTGTTCTGAACGCTCACCAGCACTCCACACATTATCTAAATAAGTGAGCATACCTGGGTGAGTGGTCATACCATAAAGTAAGTCAGCAAAACTACCGTTAAGCTTAGCTAGGATGCCTTCATCGATAGCATGGCCAATCATCTGACCAGTGTCAAAGGTATTGCCAATGGTGAAATGATTAGCCCAAAAGGCCGTTAAGCGCAGCTTTACTTGGTCGGCTCCATACACATTGCGCTGAACAAACTTGTGTTCATCTATTTCACGCATTAAGTTTTCGTGGCGATTAGCTTGGCGTGCTGCCTGGGTATCCTGGCCATTTTTTCCTTCGCGCCGCTGTTTTTCTAATGCCCGATAACGACGCCACATAGATGCACGCTTTGATAAATCTGGCTGTAGGTTTTGGGGCCACTCAGAAACTTTTGCATCACTTGTAGCAATGCCTAAGGCTGGGGAAGCCACTTGCAGTTGTTTCTGAATCCATGTGCCCATATCTTGTGGTAAGTTCTGGTCATAACGAAACATCAAACCCGTTTTTTGAGCAATAACAAAGTGTTTATTCATTACCAATCTACCTCAAAAGTAATTACAAACGTGTTAATGAGAAATACATTAGCATTTTTTTGTTTAGCATATAAGCTTGCACAGTTATCTTTTTTGGCAAAATATTAGACAAAAAGTGCACTTAATCAATCAGTATAATACGTGAGAACCCTTTTGAATCTGAGCCTTAAAGGCGAGTGGGTAAAAAAGGGCCTAAGTTTTTTGCCAAACGATAAGCTGGTTATTTGCTGGCATCAGGTTATCTTCCTTAAGCGCAAGACCCGCATTATTAGCTAGGCGGTTGATGTCGTGAAATTCTCTAATGCCTTGATGTGGAGACTGCTGACGTAATCTATAGTCAAACTCTACGTTACTTTGTGCTTCCAAAACACCCATATATTTCATAGGTCCATACAGACAAAACACACCACCTAATATAAGGCGCTCTCCAATGCCATTAAACATAGCCTCTACAGCCTGCCATGGCATAATGTGTGCCGTATTGGCAGAATAAGCCGCATCATAGGCTGATGTTGGCCAGCGGTCTGTCAGCACATCTAGTGTTATGGGTGAAAGTAAGTTGGGTGAGGGAAAGTCACTTGCCCACTGGTTAATACCTTCATGGTTTTGCTGTCTGTCACTTAGCTGCCAACTTAAGTGTGGCATTTTTTTGGCAAACCACACGCCATGTTGCCCGGTGCCACTACCTATTTCCAAAGCATTTTTTTTGTGCGCAAAAACGCGCTCCAACACTTCGCTAATCACAGATTGGTTATTGGCACAGGCTTGTGAAAACGGTTTATTCATGAGCTTTAATTCCTTAGTAGTTATTACTAAATGCCATATGTAATTGTCCTAGTTTACCAGTTGCGTAACCATGCAGGCATCGCCGATAATACTCCTTTTTAGCAATGACGGACGCATAAAGATGAAAAACCGCCTAACTTTGGACAACACCAAAATACACCCTTCTATTTGCACAAGTGTAGGCCAATATCACAGTGAAATAATCAACAAGGTAATTGATGCAGTAGAAAGTAATGAGGCTGTGGTTGTTGGCATGGCTGGAAACCCTGCTGTTAAAAAAGCACGTAAATTACTGGTAGATCAAGGCCTAAAAGTAACCTATCTAGAGTTTGGTGGCTACGCCAGCATGTGGCGTGAGCGTTTGGCCATTAAAATGTGGAGCGGTTGGCCAACCTATCCCCAAGTTTTTGTTAAAGGCATCTTGATAGGCGGTGCAAGTGATTTAAAAGAACTTATTGCCAAAAACGAACTTTAGCCCAGTTTTAGCACCCAAATACCCAAAAATTGCTAAAAGGAGGTATGTTGTTATGATGCTTGTAGCCAAATTGCTAATTCCTAGCTTGGCTAAAAGAATAATAACGAACTCTTAAGAGGCGAATTATGATTGATAACATCGTAAGCAGTATAAAAAAGCTCACTGAAGCAGGCATTGCACTTATTGCATTAGCCATTGTTTTAGAAGTAATTTTTGGTGCTAATGTAGCATTCGTAGGTGTCGGAGTTGTTGAGAATGTTCTCAGCATTGTTGGAGCACTTGGCAGCGAAGGGTTGGTAGGCTTAGCCTCCATCGCTGTTATTTACTCGCTGTTTAATAGATAGTATTCATCAGCAATGCTTTAAAAGCCCACATTTTGTGGGCTTTTTTGATTCTACAAACCAAAGATGGGCATCTTTTAATAGACACCTATGCTTTTTGCATATCAATATTGACAGCTCGCTGGCACACCTTAATTAAAGCTCAAGCATTTACTGGGTCATTACATTAAGCCAATCGTTCACCCATTGCTTGCGCTTTTGGTTAATTTGCGCCGTATCTAACTGCAATACCTGACTAGGCTTAATCAATTTATTATAAGCTTCAGGCATGTCAGCTGGCGTGTTGATTGGATACATCACATTGCTTAAGGGCACATGCTTTTGGAATTCGTTGCTCACCATGAAGTTAAGAAAGTCATCCGCTAGCTCTGCGTTTTTTGATGACTTCAATTTAGCGGCCACCTCCACCTGAAGGTAATGACCTTCTTCAAACGCCGCTGCTTGGTACTGATTAGTGCCTTCTATGGCCATATGATAGGCTGGAGAAGTGCTATAGCTTAATACCATTGGGGCTTCACCTGATAAGAACAAACTAAAGTAAGCTTCACTCCAGCCTTTGGTAGTGGTCAGAATGTTATCAGACAATTTAGCCCAAGCTGCGTCAGCCTCATCCCCGTATACAGCTTTCATCCACAACAACAAGCCTAGACCCGGTGAGCTGGAACGAGGGTCTTGAATAATAATTTTTAATTCAGGACCCGCATTCACTAACTCCTCTAAACTTTTTGGTGGGTTGGGCATCAGCTGCGTATTATAAATAAATGCAAAGTAGCCATAATCAAATGGCACAAAGGTATCATCCGTCCAGTCGATAGGCATTTCTAAAGCACCTGTGTTCACTTTGTGAGTTGCAAATAGGCCACTTTTTTTAGCGTCATCTACTAGGTTTAAATCCAGTCCTAACACTAGGTCGGCTTTAGTAGAGGCTCCTTCTAGTTTAAGTCGCTGCAACATCGCAACTGCATCTTCCATACCTACTAAGTTTAGTGTGCAACCACATTGTTCTTCAAACGAAGGTTTAATGAGCGGCCCCATGCCCCAATCTGAGATGAACGAGTCATAGGTATACACAGTCAGCTCTGGTTTGAGTGTGTCAGCAGCTAAAGCTTGAGTGGCAGCCATACACAAGGTTAGGCAAGCAGCGGCAAAATGTGCCGGATAGTTAGACATAATTACTCCTAAAAATTAACTAGTTAATTGCTATGACGGCCAATGAAATGTTGGCAACTATTAGGAGGAGGGAGCGGCGTAAGGCTGGCTTACGTAGATGCTTATCCTTGTTCCCTACGCTGGCATTATCCAGATCAGGTACAACGGGATTCACGTTAGTGATCTCAGCCCCAAGCGTTAATTAGAAATTAACTGGGCACCCCGACAAGTCATAGTAGGCGCAATATAGACTATCCTTAGCCTACATTGCAAGGCTGGTTTCAGTTTTAATTATTGGATCGGGGAGGTTGGGCCGTATGTATACTGGCACTTTTAACATTAGTTTTTTATTAAGCTTAAATCACTAAAATATTTCTGCAACGCCGGGGCAAAGTAGATAATGTCTTTATAACCAGCCACAGCCTTGGGCATAGCGTGTATCACAGACTTTAGTTGTGTCAGTGCGTTAGGGACCGCAGTTAAGCTTATTAAAGGATGCACATAAACCCTTATTGTGAAGGCTATAGCGTTGGTTTGGGGCAGCCGCGTGAGGGTCTGTCGTTCACAGCGATAGTATAATGGTGTATTTGCAGCATGAATTACCTTATCTTCAGGAAATTGTGCCAGTTGAGTAGTTGCCTGCAAAGACCAATTAAACCTTTGTACCGGTTTTCCTACGGAAAGGTGATCGAAAAAACGATCTATTTTGGGTGTTAGCTTGTCATGAAGAGTGGGTACGGGGTCATGTATTTTTGCCATGGGTTGGCCTATTTTTTCTGCCAAATGCCAATTGCTAGGGCTACATAAACTAGCGGCAGTAAGACAATATTGGCCATCTAGTTTTTGCATGATAAGTAAGTCGTCTGCCACCCACAACGACGCCTGCCATAATGGGTGAGTGACCACCTGAGAGTGGGAAGCACCATGGCGTGCTGGAGCCAACTCAATGCCATTAGGCAGGTAGCTTAGGCCGTCTGCCATAGGGCAATATAAGTGACTATGTTGCTCTAAAAGGTGGTGCTTTAACTCAGATGCTAGCTCTGCTTGAGCCTCATGCGCACTGGGTAAGGCATCAAATATCGGCCGTTGCTGAAGCTGGTGTAAACGCAGTTTGTGTTCTAGGTAGCGCGGGTAGTCTGCATCTGGTTCGATCCATTGCCTAGGGTCTAGCGACTGCATGCCCATAGAAATAACATCTTTGTGCTGCATGTGTGGCAGATATTTAGGCCCTTTGACACCATCATTAATTATGGTCATGGCGCTGTCCTGCCGCTTCTTCTACGCGAGCTATAAGTAAATCAATTTTCTTTTCTAACGCTTTATTGTGCGCCAAAATATCACTATTTTGTTGGCGTAATTCGCGATTCTTCACGTTGGTGTCGGCAAAACCAAGTAGGCGTTCGGCGATCAAAGCACCAATAAAACCCACCAAACCTACACCCACATAAAACATCAAAGCCACCACCATACGACCACCAATAGTCACAGGGTAGTGGTCGCCAAATCCCACAGTACTAGCGCTCATTTGTAAGGTCCAAAAGGCATCTACATAAGCGTTTATATTGCTGTTAGGTGCGCCTGCTTCAAAGTGCAACAACGCCCAGGCAAACACCGCAATCACACTGTAAAGTAAACATACACCACCAGCACCTAACGCTAATAAGCTATAGTTGCGAATACCATACTGATCTGTTTTATAAAGGCGGTCTTTGTTTACCTTCATCTTTATAGTGCCATTTCAGCCACCATGCGGGCAGCAACAAAATCTTCAATAGAAGCCCCTACAGACTTAAATAAAGTAATGTTTCCGCTGGGCCTTTGGTAGCCGCTGATGCAAAGCTGGTGTAGATCGGCCTGAATATTGTCCATGTTAAAAACCCCCTCTTTGGCCGCTTGCAGCAAGTCTCCAGCTTCTCCATTAGCACCTGCATAGGTATCCACAAAAACGTCACTTTTTGCCACCAGCTCACCGTCAGTTTCACGCAAATCTGCACGATAGGCCCCAACAAGGTCGATGTGCGTATTGGGCTTAATCCAGGCGCCTTTTACCAAAGCTTCACTAGACAAGGTGCAGCAACTTATTACATCTGCTTGGCCGCAAGCATAGGCCAAATCACTCACAGCTTGAGCCTTACCTAACCCACTTGCCACCTGCTGGGCTTTAGCTGGATCTCTACCCCAAATGAGCACCTTGTTAATAGAAGGTCGCACAGACATATGCGCATGAGCCATCTCTAAAGACAATCGTCCAGTGCCCACTATAAGCAATGTGCTGGCATTTTTAGGTGCCAAATATTTAGCCGCCAGTGCAGAAGCTGCAGCTGTTCTTCTCGCAGTCAAAGTGGCGCCATCAATAAGCGTAGACCAAGCACCTGTTTGCGCATCCGCCACCAATACTTGGGCCTGAATCGCAGCAAGGCTGCGTATCGAGTTGCTAGGCACCACATTAACTAGTTTGACCACTACACCAGCATCTTTACCCCAAGACGGCATGATAAGCAGGGTACGCTCTGGCAATGCAGAATTTGTAGGCTCAGCCACGCTATAGTGCAACCTTGGCGGCGCAGTAGCGGTAGTGTCTCCTTTTGAAAAAGCATCATCCAGCGCATGAATAAGCGCTGGATAGGGCAATAATGCAGCAGTGCTTGGCCCATCAATGACGCGAATCATTAGCTCTCCAGCTCTTCTATAGCCCAATCTAGCGCAGGCTGATACCAATCAGTTAGAGTGGCTTGAAGCTGCCTTAAAGAACCAATAAGCTGTGCCTTGTCTGCCATGGAAAAGTTGATATGCCCTACCTTGCGAACAGGCCTCACTTCTTTGCCATACCAAAATACTTCAGCGCCAGGCAACGCTAGCCAGTCTAAGTTGTAGTCGACCCCTATAAGGTTAATCATCACGCTGTTATGTTTAATTAGCGCAGGTGCAAGAGGCAAATCTGCCGTAGCCCGCACATGATATTCAAACTGGCTAATGCTGGCGCCTGATTGAGTCCAGTGACCACTGTTATGCACACGAGGGGCTAGCTCATTAATAAGTAAGTGCTCACCTACTCTAAACAATTCCATGGCCATTACACCCACATAATTTAGCTCATCCATCACTTTCCCAAGCATAGATTCTGCTTCCCTTTGGAGGCTATATAGGCGGGATAAAGGTGCCAAAGTGACCGTAAGAATGCCGTCTTGATGGCGGTTGAGGGCCAACGGGTAATAGTGGCACTCTCCCGCTCGATTGCGCACACCGACTATAGACACTTCTTCGTCAAAGCCAATGGCTTGTTCAGCAATTACTTTTCCATGCCAGCCTTTTGGAATAGCGCTATCTTGCCCCTGCACTAACCAGTGTTGGCCTCGGCCATCAAATCCTCCCGTACGCTGTTTAAGAAGCACTCGTTCGCCGTAGTTTATATGCAAACTATTAGCAGTATGTTGTTCGCCTACCAAAACCCAAGGTGCCGTGGCTAAACCCAAAAGGTCTAGTAGTTGTTTTTGAGTGACCCGGTCTGCCACCAAACCAAATACATTTTGGTTGACAAAATTAGGGTGGGCAGCCAGCTGATCTGTGGCCTTAGTGGATGGCCATTGTTCACGCTCTGCAGTAATTACATCGTCATCTGCCAGGGGAAGATTAGCATCCAATTCAATATCCACTGGGCGCAAATCAACCCCCAAAGGTTGGGCAGCATGTTTAAGCATGGCACCTAGTTGACCCGCTCCTAATACCCACACACGTTTTGTTACTGGTTTCATAGCGTTTGAATTAACCTTCCCGTGGGTCGGGATTATCTAATATGGTTTGCGTTTGTTGAGTACGAAAATCTTCGATTCGCTGAGCAAGTTCAGGGTTTTGGTTGGCCAGTATTTGGCTAGCTAGCAGACCTGCATTAAAGGCCCCCGCACCACCAATAGCCATACTGCCTACCGCCACACCACGAGGCATCTGCACAATAGAATACAAGCTATCAACACCACTTAAGGCTTTGCTTTGCACAGGTACACCTAGCACGGGTAGTCGTGTTTTAGAGGCTACCATACCTGGTAAATGAGCAGCGCCACCAGCTCCTGCAATAATCACCTGAATACCACGACTTGCAGCTTGAGAGGAAAACTCCATGAGTTTGTCCGGTGTGCGATGAGCAGAAACCACTTCTACTTCGTAACTTACACCCAAACGATCCATAATTTGCGTGGCTTCTTGCATACATGGCCAGTCGCTCTTAGACCCCATGATAACGGCTACTTGTGCGCCCATTAGTTTTCCTCCAAAAATGAAGCACTTACTTTACCACAAGGCCTCATTAGGCTAAACAATGGAAAGTAAAACTAGCTTATTTCCGCCAAAATTTGTTAAATTGAGCTTATGAATGACACTTTAGATCAAAAGCACAAACAAATTCTTGCAAGTAAGCACTGGATTTTTGACATGGACGGCACCTTGACCCTCGGCGTGCACGACTTTGACATGATGCGAAGCGAGATTGGCCTGGCACCAGACCAAGATATTTTAAAAACTGTGCAAGCAATGCCTGCCGAGCAGGCTGCCCCGCTGTGGGCAAAAATCGATGAGTTAGAACTTTATTTTGCAAGTTTAGCCAAACCAATGCCTGGTGCATTTGAGCTGCTTGAACAACTACAAAGCAGAGGCGTTAATTTGGGCATTTTAACTCGCAATGTGATGCCTGCCACTTTACACACCCTTAAAACCTGTCATTTAGATGGTTTTTTTGCGCCCGAAGATATTTTAGACCGAGC
>Ga0308022_1000585_pt1 | contig 13401 bp, 13 predicted proteins | sample Neamet353_FD_201297 | JGI IMG/M metagenome (GOLD analysis project Ga0308022, IMG submission 201297) | Marine microbial communities from water near the shore, Antarctic Ocean - #353 | ecosystem: Environmental > Aquatic > Marine > Unclassified | place: Southern Ocean | collected 2014-10-02 | reverse complement strand
CGTTCCACATCGATTGACCGTGGCGCATCAAAATGAGCAGCGACATAAGAACTCCCTGTGTAAGGGGCAGCGACGGTTCTCCATGAACATGGCGGCGAAATCATCCGAGAAGAACCGGCAATCCTGCAAGAATGAAGATCGGCATTAACCCCATTGAGAGGTCTCGCGATAAAAGAAGAAGAAGGGTTTTTGTATTGACTTTTGCCAATTTATCAAATTCAGTCTGCATTTTGAGATCGACCGCTTTAGTGAGTTTTCCTGCACCCGTCTTCGCCACCTCGATAGCAGCACCTAATGCAATACCACCCAAGAGCCCCTGCGGCGTAAGTTTTCGAGCCATCAGCACCCGTGCACCCCAGATTTGGAGTGAACGTTTAGCAACGCGCTCACCGGTCGACTCATCTTTGCTTGAGTCAATGACGCTTTCTTTTGGGGAGATGAATGAAAACTTTTCCAGCCAGGTTCGGGCTTTCATCCCGACATCTGCAACCTTGCGCAATTTGGCAATGTCGTGCCGTTCAATTGCTTTCATCATACGACGTACGCGGGCGATGCGGAGCATGTCAAAAAACACCCAAATGAACAAGGAAAGCACAAGAATACCGATGCCGAGATCATTGGCATCAGACCATGTGCTCCATCCAATTGGATCTGAGACACTCCGAATCAACAGCACCAACAAAGGTGGAATGCTAAATGCAAGAACTTCATTCAATGCCAGAATTCCAAACCCGCGAACAGGCAAGGTCCGAAGTTGTTTGATTGCCCAGCCAGAATGAGGGGCGAGTTGAGCAATTGCCTTCCTGAAAGGTACGGCAAGAAAGAGGATTCGTAGCAACAAGGGAAGCCAGATGACAACCAGAACATACCCATCCCAAGGCCCTGACGGAGGGATTTGAGGGAGTTGTAGAGGGGTGACCACACCCGTACATACACCCACTTGATTTCAAATCAACCCATGCCTTGCCGGGAATAGCCAGTTCCGAAGTCCTCTTGAGCAGGCACCGGATGGGTGAAGCATGCCCTTCACACACAACATGGCAGATTGGCTCGGTTTTAACATCGACAAAGCATGGTTGGAAGAGAACGTTCGCTGGAAGGATTTCGGCACAGGGGTTCGATTGGGACGTTTGTATCGAGAAGATGCGTGTTCACTTGTGCTCTATGAGGCAGACTCCGAAGTCACTGTTGATGCGTTTATGCCTCACGGACACCCTGGTGGAGAGGCCTACATCGTGCTTGAGGGCGAAGTGTGGGATGAAGATGGAACCTACCCTGCAGGATCGCTGGTGTGGATGAACCGAGAAACGACCCACACGCCCAAAACGCGAGGGAAAACCCTCATTCTGGTGCTTTGGCCTGAAGGCGTCAAAAGTGCGTGACCGTTGAAAAACAACGGTTCATTCTTTTTGATCGGTGGTTGATTGGTCTGCTCTGCGTTGCAATTCTTGTTCGAATTCTTGCCACAATTCAGTTTCGATTTGACGTCGTAGCACTGGCTCGATATCCTGCTGGACTTGCTCTGCAATCTGGACATAGAGTTCGGATTGAACCCTCGCAGCGGTCTCCACCTCCGCCGCTTGAATGTAATGTTGAAGTTCTGCCAGAGAATACTGTTGTTGGCTGTTTTCTGCATGGTGCCGTAACACTTCAGCATCAACAATTCGTTCAATCTCTTTCATCAAACGTGAAACGATGCTGATCTCCCATACATCTCTGGGATGAGGCGTGTCCATGTTGGTGGCGGTGTTGTGCAATGTTTGCACAATTCGAGCGCGGACGGGATTACCAACCTCGAAATCCCGTGCGCCTGAAATAAAACCAATCAAGGCGTGCAGCCATTCATCTTCATCCATGTTATGCCCGCAGCCAGGGCAATCGATGCCATCTGGACTTGGCGTGAATTCTGGCGGTGCTTCACCGTTCAAATCGTCCTTCCTTTTTCGCCGTTTGGGCTCTGGATTTTTCTCAAGATCAAACGACATCGTGGAACCAAAAGTGGTATTTTTCCTGACTGGATCGTTGCTCATCTTGTATGCAACTTTCCTTTTTACTCAATAAAAAGGTATGCCCGTCATTTGGAGATTTTCTGCGATTCCTGCCGACTTCGCAGGATTTCAACCTCTCAGTCGTCTTCAGGAGCGGCGAGATCGTATTCACCTGAGACAAGCATGCCCTCAAACAAGAACGGGCCTGCCGGGACAACGGCAGCAATGCTTCCATGAATCAATGCGGTGAGGTTCCAATGCTTTCCGACCCCGAGGAAAAGAAGCCCTATGTAAGCGAGAAAAAGACCGCCGTGAAGCGAACCCATGATGCTGACCATCGCCGGCTCACCTCCAATGTACTTCATCGGCATGGCGACACCCATCAGCAACAGGAAGGAAAAACCCTCAAGATAGCCGACAAGCGAAACCAGCGATTTCATTCTTTGACCTCAACCATTGGGCGGCTGGAGCCACATGAAGGGCAAAGTTGCTCTTCGGTGCCATCGTAAGCATGCTTGCATGCTGGACAGGCGCTGGCCAATTCCATTTTCCCCATGGCTTCGACTGCCTCGCCCTGAAGCGAAAGGTAACCGCTGTCAGCGTTGCCCACCGTGTAACGGCCTGCGCCACCGATCCGAACGAGCAAATCTGGTGGAAGGGTCACGGTTCCTGTTTCATCGATGATCAGTTCTCGATCTTTACCGAGGTCTTCAACATCGACGTTGGCGCCGTGTTCTGCAACAAAACGACCATCGCGCAGTTCAAGCGAGCGGTTCGCAAAAGCTGCGACTTCCTTCGAGTGGGTGACAATCAAGAAGGAGACGCCACTGTTTTCGTGTAAATCTTTGAACAAGGCCAGAACTTCACGGCTTGTCACTGGGTCAAGAGCACCTGTTGGCTCATCTGCAAGGATCAGACGGGGCTTGGTGATCAACGCACGAGCAATGGCTACACGTTGTTGTTCTCCACCGCTGAGCATCATTGGTAGGGCGTGTGCACGGTGCACCATGCCCAATTGGTCGAGCATAGCATCTGCGAGTTTCAATGCCTTACGTGAAGCGACACCTTGGTGGCGCAATGGTTGGGCTACATTGTCACGAGCGTTCATGTTCGGCAAGAGGTTGCCTTCTTGGAAAATGAAGGCCACCGTCTTTTGACGCAATTCAACCAGTTCTTGGCCAGTGAGCCGAGTCATGTTCTTTCCAGCCAGTGAAACAGATCCTGCACTGGCCTTCATCAGACCACCAAGGCATTTCATCAAGGTTGATTTGCCGGAACCGGATGGTCCGACTACAGCAATTGCTTCACCTTCTTTCATGTCGAGGTGGAGTCCACGCAAAGCAACGACGTTGCCGTCTTCTGCCTTTGATTCATAGACGTGATAGAGTCCATCAGTTTTCAAAATACTTTCTTTCATGCTTCACTCCCCCTTGAGCACACTGGCTAAATCAGACTTCAATGCCTTTCTGGTAGTCACCAATAAAGCAACCACTACGGCGGCAAACACGGACAAGGAAACAAGCAGCAGTTGCGTCCAAGGATAGACCAAGGTCCGCTCGATCGTCGTCGATGAACCTCCAAAGATTTGGAAGATGAATCCAAAGACATCGAAGAATCCGTTGAAGGAAAGAGCCACGCCGACCCCAAGGACGATTCCAAGTGCCATCGAAACCATGACGATGGAAAGAATCTCGAACAACACCAAACGGATGATTTGATTTGGTGATGCTCCAATCGCTTGGAGGACTGCTAATTCTTTCTGACGTTGGCTCAGAACCAACGATAAGAAGACGAAACTCGAGGCGACGGCAGCGATGCTTGCCACCACAAATTGGAGCGACAAGAGACCTGGCGTCCCGAAGATGAGGCCGCCGTCCCGTTCGACGGCCTTGTGGGAACTTGACCAATCAAGGACGCTCGAGACTCTGAAATCTGCTGAGAGAGTGGAGGCGAGGGCTTCAAGAGAATCGCCACTCACACCAGGGACGTCGACAATCCAAACCATCGAAGTGTGATTTGCAACCGCATCAGGGCCAACAAGCGTTTGCCACGAGGATTCGCCAATGATGAGCGAGGAACTCATGGCTGCAGCACTCACACCGGGAATGTATTCATGGATGCCCAAGTAATACGCTTCAGTGTCGTAAGGCGTGATGAGGATTTGAACAACTGTGTCCGCTAGGAAGAGAGGAGCTGCAAGGGCTGGTGGCACTTGGGAAAGGCCGGAAGCACAAGCAGTTTCGCTTGCTGATGTACCATCCGGGCATGTCGCATTGCCGAGCGTTGCGCTGGAGAGTTCTGCGATTCCAAATGCACCGGTCAAGTCTGCTCCAATGAGGTTCGCACCAGCCAGTGATCCTCCCATGAAGTTGACAATGACTGCTTCCTGAAGGTTTGCACCAGAGAGGTCTGCACCCTCAAGATTGGTATCAAACAACAGAGCTTGTGAGAGGTTTACCCCTGCAAGGTTGGCGTCGGAAAGATCGGTTCCTGTCAAATCAACGGGACCGAAGTTGCGACCACTCAGATTTTGACCAGAGAGATTCAATCCTGACCAATCGCCTTCCATCAACGAGGAATAGGCTGTGAAGAGCGCTGTTGGATCGGTTTCATTTGACCCGCCTGCTGAGAAATTAAAGGTCAATTGTTCCCAGACGAAGGTGATGCTTTGGCTGCTTTCATCGCTTGGTTTGAGCAACACATCGTCCAACCTGTTTTCATTTCCACGGCCTGAACCTGCGAGATCGAGTGAATAGGCTGCGTCTTCGCCCGCTGAGAAACCTCCGTTGCGGTATGCAGCCATTGCAGCATCAGCATCCGTTCCAGGAATCGCTTGTTCGCTCCATCGGAGAATGTCTTCATTGTTATCAAGCACAACCCAAGTCAGCAACTTATCGCCACCGTTTGTGTCGGCAAGGAACAGGCTAGGTACCGTTGTCGCAACAGCGGTTGTGTCACCTTCAGTAAACTCAGCGACCAAGTTGAGCAATTCAGTTTCTGAATAGCCTTGCTCAAGCGTGATTTGTAAATCAGATCCAACCGTTGCGTCAACGGTTTTCTCATCAACGAGCGTTCCTGTGTAGCCTTGAACAGCAGCAAGCGTGACAATCGAAAGGGTGAGCAACATAATGACGGCCAAACGGTTGACTGATTCTGCTGAACCTGAGCCTTTGAGGCCTCGTTTCACATCGTTGAGCAGAGGCGTTCGACCAAAGATGAGTTGCATGATTTGGGGGCCTCTGGCCCCGATACGTCCAAGCAGCAAAGCACCGCCAATCCAAAGAGCAAATGGCCCGATGATACCGAGCAATCCCTCGATGAAGAAGTTCGACACGATGCCGTCTTCACTGCCGTTCATCTCAAGCCACGTGTCGGTAACAGCAAGCATACCGAACAGGAAAGACAGCCAATGGAGCCAGCGCTTTGGTTCTGATTTGGTCGTGGTGTTTCGAACACCTTCTTCGATCTCGAGCGAAATGAAGTCGCGCGCTCGACTGCGCCCGAAGATGAGAGCAAGCCCCAGTGTTGTGACGGCGGTGAAGATGGTCGAACCAACGCTAAGCGTTGGGTTCACATCGAAATCTCCTGTTCTGAATTCCATGAAGCCGACAGCGGAAAGAACGATCGGAACAGAAAATAAAGCCAAAAGATACCCAACCAGCCAGGCCACTGAAGACATGACGAACAGTTCCAGCAGCACCATGTTCTGGAGGCTTTTGCTGTCCGCACCGATGACACGATGTATGCTCACTTCCCTGCGACGTTGTTCCAAGGAGAGAACCAATCCGTAAATCAGGACGGAAATCGAAAGAATCACGATTGGAATCATGATGATGTAATCGAAAATCTGAATCAAACCAAGGAAGATGTTGAGGAAGGTGATGGTGCCGCTAACGATGTCGGTGTAGTACAGTTCCACGCCTTCAGCGGTGTAATTACCGTCTTGAACCCGTGTCCCAAGGTCTTCCAGCCACTCTTCTGCATCTGCAGTCGACGTGGTTGGGAGTTGACCGCGATCAATGGTCACGCCGAGGTACATGTGGTCGTTGTCCATCAACGCAGCACGCTGAGGTTCTTCGAGCACTTCCCATGTGGTAAAGATCGGATTTGGACCGAGGGTCGGATTGCCTAAATCCCATGGTTCATAGATCCCGACAACCGTCAAGTTCTCGGCGGTCATTGCCATCCGGCAATAGACCATTTCGTTCTGCTCAGGTGTCACCTCGCCAGCGCAATTCTCATTGGTCACTGTCGCCTCTAACAGCGTTGACTCGTCGACCACGTAAGCAAAGGTCAGTGAATCAAGGACATCGCCCACATTGGCTTTGGCCTGCGAAGCGATGGTTGAGGGAAGGATCACACCGCGCTGGGCGCTCATGTTTTCTGGTGTCGGCCATTCACCCATTCCAGCGATGATGTTCTCGCCTAATCTGTCAGCGAACTCTCCATCAAAGGCACCAGGCCCAAGAAAACGAACAGAACGCATGTTCGAGATTGGCGGGCCGCCAGCTGCGAGTTCTGGATAATCGAACGTGACGTTGCCCCAGTAAGGATTTGAATCATCAGTGATGGCCATCATTTCGAGTGGTTGTGCCACAATGAATTCTTGATTGAACAGCCCTCCGCTGTGGATGCCTTGACGGGCCAGCACGAGGGTACAGTCGTTGAATTCACTGAATTGTTCCAACAATTCATCGCACACACCGACCATGGTTGAGGTGTTGTTCGACCAGCCTGATGCGTTCTCGACCGGAGTTCGAGCGTACTCGATTTTAGCATCGAACGGTTCGCCACTCAATGACTCTTCAAAGAAAAGCTGGGACAATCCGACTCCGTAAGCGAGCACGGTGGTGATCACCAATGAAGCAAGGAACACACCAGCAATCACTGCTAAGCCGCGTTCTTTCCCGCGCCATGCGCTGAGTGTAGCGAGACGAAGTTGGGCGGGAGTCTCTGTCACCTTGTGCATGATGCGTTTTGGTAAACTTTGTGTCGGTGCGAAATCCGAGTCCTGCAGTTCTAATTTTTTGGTCTTACTGCTCACTCTTCTTCACCCCCAGTGTCGTCATCCAGGCCCCATGCGGAGCGGATGTCAGAGGCCTCGGTCTTTCCGTCATTGAGCAACAGCATGCGATCTGCATTGGAGGCCAAGTCCGGGTCGTGGGTGACCATGAGGATTGAAATTGGGTTGACTTCATCGTGGCAGAGGTCTTTGAACAATTGGAGCACATCTTTACCGCTAGCGATGTCAAGGTTTCCAGTCGGTTCGTCAGCCAACAACAAAGGTCGGTTGCCTGCGATGGCACGTGCGATAGCAACGCGTTGCTGTTGTCCACCAGACAATTGGTCGGGAATGTGATGCATTCGATCGCTCAAACCAACCTTGGTTAGAGCGACTTCAGCAGCTTCCTCTGCTTCAGCGGCCGAAAGACCGGAGAGTTCCAAAGCGATTGCTACGTTGTCGACGGCGGTCAAGTTGTCAAGGAGATGGAAGTCTTGGAAAATCCAGCCGACATGGTCTCTTCGAATATCAACAACGCTTGAGGGGTTCTTTTGCCCATAGGTTTTGCCACCGAGTAAAATCTCACCACCGTCGCCTGCAAGCAAGCCACCGATGATGTTGAGAAGGGTGGACTTTCCGGAGCCCGATGGACCCATGAGAGCAACCATTTCCCCTTTTTTGATGCTCATGTCAACGCCTTTCAGCACTTGCAACTTGTTGGATCCAGATCCAAACGTTTTGGTTAACCCGTTCACTTCCAGCATAGACACACCTAACAGTAATTACGAAACCATACCTCTTGATATATACCCATTTGTTTTGGACATGGCTTCAAATCCAAATGTAATCAACAGGTAAACCTGATGAGTTTCGGGTTAAATTGAGTTCGGCGTCGACCGGATGCTGTTTTGCAGCACGTGGCTTACGCTGAATACGTGAGTTGTTCTTCGGGGAGGTGAAACGACGCAAGCACCCGGAGGTGATGCGATGCTTCAGCAATCACTGGACTTTGCTAACGCCTGTGGCGTTTGGTCCTTTGTCGCTTTCTCCAACTTCGAATTGGACTGTGTCGCCGTCGGTGATCTCGCCTTCGACTTCTGAGATGTGCACGAAGAGGTCTGAGCCACCTTCAATTTCTATAAATCCGAATCCTTTTGTTTGGTTAAACCACTTTACTGTACCTTGAGGCATGGTCCTGCGTCAAGCATCAAGTACTTGAGGAGTTTGATTGAAAACCCTCCGTTTTAGCCGAAATTCCGACGCCTGCACGAGGCCCAATACCCCATTTTTTGATGCATGAGCGCATTAAACGAAGAAACTGCGGTGGAAAGGGGCGGCCCAGAACATGGCATCGCACCCGAACGGGAGTTGAGGCGCCGCATTGCATGCCTCGAAGTTGAGATCTGGCGTGCTGGCATTACCGTGTTGAGATGGGTGATGTGGCCATTCGAGCAGCGTCCATCGGGACCAACGGTGACGACTTTTCCATGGAGGCCTTGCGCCAGGGCGCCTCAAGGCCCTCGGCTAAATCCGAAGTGCGAAGATGGGCCGAGATGGCAATGGTCTTGGGTTTCACCGTTTGGTGAAGAGGTTCCGAATTCGAATAAAAATCGAAACGGTAAAGATTCCATTCTGCTTTTCTTGAGCGTCCATCACTGAATCAACGTAAGAGCTGAGGTATGCATCCATCAGAAATGCCCCCCTGGTGGGTGGTAGACACCACGACTATTGGGGGTGGCTCTGTAATCTGCGATGGCGTTGATGAGCCCTTTCACGAGATCAACAAAGATTCCACTGCGATGTTGTTGTTGTTCCATAATTCCGTCTACGTATGTTTCGAGTTCAATATCCATTCTCATTCCGCCTGAAGTCTTTTGTCTTCAGTGTATATTTGTAACCGGACCTATATCAATCAATGGTGAATTGGCCAACACATAGGTGCTTAAAATAAAGCAGGTGTGTTTTAAGACACTTAGCCGCGGGTGCGGTGCAGTTCGCTGAACACCTTCATATTGAGCAAAATTTCTCCGAAATCGCGGGCGTAAGCGCACAGGCGCCGAACCGACTCCGAGAGGCGCAAATCAAACGCCATCCACTCGTTTGTACGGTGGTTTTTCAACAGATCTTGTTCGTGTTCCATCAGTCGATGCTGTGCTTTTTTCAGATCGTGGCGGGCTTTTTCGATGCGGTTTGAATCGCGCGTTCGGATGTTGATCATCAGTTCTTTCAAACTTGCTTGCCAATTCGAAATTTGTTCAATTGGCCCACGATCGATCATGTTCTTGGTGATTTTTGGATTCTCAAGAATCATTGTAGCGATGCTGTAGGCGTGATCCATCATACGCTCCAAAGAACGGGCAAGATTGGCGTACTCCACCGCTTGCGTGCGTGTTAAGTTCAGTTTTGTTGCCACCAAATGGGAGTCCAAAAGAATCCTGACTTGCCGCTCGATGAGGTACAACAAAGCGTCCACTTCGTTTTCTCGCTCCTCTGCATCTGCAATGTATTGACGGTCTTCACCTTCAAAGACGCTGAGAATATCCCTGCTGAGCGATGTCACTTGGAGGTACATGCGGTTGAGGCTGGCATGCAAAGGCATGTCCCCTGCATTCATCAGGCATTTGAGGAGAATGGTTTCACCCTCTTCATCCATGATTTCAAAACCACGGGTGCTGCGAAGAAAGTGCCGCACTTGGGCGCTGACCGTTTTTTGTTCATCGGGTTGGAACTCGATATGGATCTCATCCGAACCTGAAATGTAAGCGCCCATCAAATGGTCGTGAAGGCTGTTCTCAGGGAGGTTCTTTGTAGCAAAGAACGATTGTTGAAGAACAGATCCAATCGAATCCAGAGGTGTGACTCGCAAAGCTCCGCTTGGCCGCCAATCCACCCGCATTGAATCGCGAGCGCTGAGCCCCTGAGCCAACACCCACGGCTTGGGGAGGCTCACTGTGAACGTGCTCCCGCCGGTTGCTTGTAATTTACGAATCTCATTCTGTCCAGGTCCGAGTGCCATGCGATCAAACCGTCCACTCAATAGACCTATATAGAATATACATGATTTACGATATATACTGCTGGCGGCTAGGCTCCCTCATGGATGGCGAAACATTAGTCCTGATTTGCTTGGCCTTAGTGGTCTGCGCATACATGGCGTGGAACATCGGTGCCAACGATGTCGCAAACGCCATGGGAACCTCCGTCGGTTCCCGTGCCTTGACGCTCAAGCAAGCGGTTGTCATTGCCGCAGTGTTCGAATTCTGTGGAGCGTTCTTTGCTGGTGACGCGGTGACTGACACCGTTCGAAAAGGGATCCTTATCGTCGATTTTAGCGATGGAACGGTGGATGCTGTCCTCTCCCAAGACATCGCCTTTGGGTTCATTGCCGCCATGATGGCTGCTGCCACCTGGCTAACCATTGCCACTCGCTGGGGTTTGCCGGTCTCGACCACCCACTCGATCATCGGAGGAATTCTCGGTGTCGGTTTGATTCTTGAAGTCAAGCACAACACCTCATTGATCGATTGGGACGTGGTCTCCAAGGTCGTCGTCTCATGGGTTATGAGCCCGTTAATGGGCGGTCTGCTTGGGTTCTTCTCATTCATGATCATCAAGAAGTTAATTCTTGAGAATGAGAACCCGATCGACCGATCTCGCTGGCTTGCTCCAATCCTCGCCTTCCCGACCTTCTTCGTGCTCGGACTCGCCCTCCAATTCAAGGCACTCAAGGGTTTCATTTCGAAGGCCGCTTCAAACGGCTGGATCGAGAACAAGTACGACTGGTTGCCCGCCAAAGAAGACGGTGTGTTCGACCCGTGGGCGGACAACGCTTGGATCCCAATCAATTCACTAATGCTTGCCGCATGCATTGGGGCTTTTGGAAGCGCCATCCTCTACATGGCCCTCCGCAGCATCGACATCTCAGAAGAGAAGCGAGGATTCCGTGGCGTTGAGCGGATTTTCGTTTGGCTTCAAATCATCACGGCCGCTTATGTGGCCTTTGCTCACGGTGCCAACGACCGTTCAAACGCCATTGGACCAATGGCTGCTGTGTGGCAGGTTTTGAGCAGCGACACCGGGGAACTTGCTGCCGAGGCAAACATTCCACTCTGGCTTATCTTGCTTGGTTCAGCTGGAATCGCCGTTGGTGTGATGACCTGGGGATGGCGTGTTATGGAAACCATCGGAAAGAAGATCACAGACATCACCCCCACTCGAGGGTTCGCTGCTGAATTTGGAGCAGCGACCACGATCCTTGTGTTCTCCATGCCGTTCCTGGCCGTTCCTGTTTCAACCACGCACACCCTTGTTGGTGCTGTTGTTGGTGTTGGGCTTGCTGGAGGCGCTAAGGCGGTTGACTTCAGAGTGTTCGGGAAAATTGCTGCCTCATGGGTCGCCAGTGTTCCCGCTGCTGCGTTCGGAGCCATCGTACTCTTCGTTGCTTCAGGTGGCGAATCGATCAACATGATGGTCATCCTTCCACTCTCCTTCATGGCGGTGGGTTACGCCATCTGGAAGAGCAGTGGAGAAGTTCACGTCGAAGAAGCACTCTCTGATGTTGGTGGCAAAGGCCATTCCATCACACCTTTCGAGTTGTTCCATGCTCACGCTCAGGCGGTTGAACAAACGGTTGAACACATGCTTGAGGCCGTCAACACAGCTTGCGATGATAAGGACGCAAGCAAGGCCATCCAAGCCACGATCGAGGCTGAACTCGAGGCTGACAACATCAAGGGCGAAGTCCGCCGTTTGGCGTTGAAGGACATGCGCATGGGTGTTCAAGTCAGCATGGATGATTTCCTCTACATGGTGACCCGCCAAGACCGCATTGCAGATTATGCACAAAACGTTGCTGAGCAGTTGGCGTTCAGGCCCTTGTTTGATGACAAGAAAGCAAAGGAGAACCTGAAGAAGATGGCTCAGGCCGTTGCTGACACGGTCGCAAAATACGAAGATGCTGTTGAAGCCCTTCGTGACTTCACCATCAGTGGACAAACCAAGGCTGCAGAAATGGCACTGGGTGACCTCATTCGAGAAGTGAACATCTGCGAGCATGAAGCCGATGGTGTCGAAGCCATGGCCGCTGCTTACGTGTTCACGCACGGTGAAGATTCACCGCTCGCAGCCATGCACATGTACCGCGTGCTTCAGCGACTTGACGATGTAGCAAACGCATGTGAAAAGGCAGCCAATGCCTTCTTGCCAATCCTCAACCGCTGAGCACAGCCAAGCCTGCCAAGATGGCGTGAGGCTCAGCGAGGCATTGATAGGCGAAGGGATGGACCGTTGCTTATCCGAGCCTCACCCGACCTCGCATCTGCGAAACCGTGGAACAAAGCTCTGGACGGTGAACTACGTGGGAATGGATCTTGCACTCAAAGCCAAGTTGCAGAAGCAACGCTACCACATTGTTGGTGAGCATGGTGGGGTCAAAACTTGCCATTGGACCAAAGAATCACTGCTCCGAGACCGCCAGTGCTACAAAGGGAAATTCTACGGGATTGAGAGCCACAACTGCATGCAAATGTCACCTGTGGTTGACCAGTGCAATCTCGCTTGTACCTACTGCTGGCGTGAGCCTCACATGGACACGCTTGAACTGACCGACCAAGACCCAATGGAATTGCTGTACGAATCCGTTCGCGCTCAACGTCGCCTTCTCTCTGGATTTAAGGGCAACCCGAAAGTGCCCCGTGAAAAATGGCTCGATGCACAGAACCCGAAGCATGTTGCAATCTCTTTGAACGGTGAACCAACCCTCTACACCCGCTTATCAGAATACATGGATTTGTGCCATAAGCACGGCATGACCACAATGCTGGTGACCAACGGCACCCTTCCCAAAGTGATCGAAAAGCTCGACACGTTGCCAACCCAACTCTATGTCTCGGTTGATGCACCCAACAAGGAGGTCTTCGATGCCGTCTGTAAACCAAAGTGGAACACAAATGCCTGGGATAAATTCGAGGAAACCATCGACCTCTTGCCTTCACTTGACACGCGTATTGTCTGCCGTCACACCTTGATGAAAGGCATCAACATGTCCGATAAGCACATCGAACAATTCGCAGCACTCGACAACAGAGCCGATCCTGATTTCATCGAAAACAAAGGGTATGTGTTCGTAGGACACAGCCGCGAAAACCTCACGATGGAAAACATGCCCAGTCATGAGGACATTCTTGATTTCTCCAACAAAATTGCACCGCTCACCAACAGAGAAGTGCTCTCTGATTCACGCCCAAGCCGAGTGGCGCTCGTCGGACGAGAAATCGTACCGATTCCGGTTCCTAAGCCAACCATGTTCTTCCCAGAAGATCTAGGAATGGCACCCTCGGTCAAGCATCTTCCGATGATGAGTTGAGCAGTCGCTAGGGATTATGCTGCCCGCAGTGTCAGGGTTACTTTGTG
>Ga0308022_1000556_pt1 | contig 13883 bp, 6 predicted proteins | sample Neamet353_FD_201297 | JGI IMG/M metagenome (GOLD analysis project Ga0308022, IMG submission 201297) | Marine microbial communities from water near the shore, Antarctic Ocean - #353 | ecosystem: Environmental > Aquatic > Marine > Unclassified | place: Southern Ocean | collected 2014-10-02 | reverse complement strand
GTTGGTCTCTTTTCGCTCGTTCACTTACCTCTTCCACAAAATCACTCAGTAGTTCGATTAACTTATTTCAATTTGCTAGAGTCCCGAAAACTGTTTTTGCCACCAGTGGCGTTCTTACTAATGCTGTTCTTTCCATAATATCTCTAACTTGCCTCATACCTTTCTTCTTTATTAGCGACCTTCCTATCACTTTAAATTTGTTATTTTTACCATTTTGGTTACTAGTTTTATCCTTCACTGGCTGGAGTATTGGACTCTTACTTGCACCAATTTCCTGTAAAGTACCAGATGTTTTAAATCTCATCAACTTCCTCATTCGAGCTGGTTTTTTCCTTTCCCCCGTAATGTGGACTTATGATATGTTTGACAATCGCTTTGGCGATGGATGGCACGCAGTTGTAGCACATTTGAATCCGACCATTGTACCAATCACAGGTATGCGTGATGCTATTCTTGGCACCTCATCTGCAATTCCAAATTATGGATACATGATGTGTTTTGGAATTGCAATTTTAGGATATATCTTTGGATCAATCGTCTTTGAACGAAATGCGCATCATGCGGTGGTGAATTTATGACGGTAGTGATGAGTCTTGAAAATGTCACACTGGAATATCCAGTGGATAGACGTTACCGAAAAGAAAAGGTCAAACCTTCCGGCGTTCAAAACATCTCTATTGAGATTCAAAAAGGTGAAGTTCTGGGCATTGTTGGACATAATGGTTCAGGAAAGAGCACTTTACTGAAAATGATGGCAGGGGTATTTCCTCCTGATTCTGGAAGCATTGCTACCCGCGGTAGTGTCTCACTTCTCGCTGGTGTAGGCGTCGGTTTTCACAAGGAATTAACCGGTAGAGAAAATGCTTACCTTTACGGCGCTCTAATGGGAAGAACAAAAAAACAGATCGATGACCTGATTGACGAAATTCAAGAGTTTGCAGAATTAAAACATCATTTTGACCGCCCTCTACGAACCTATTCATCTGGAATGAAATCCCGCCTTGGCATTTCAGTGGCAACTGCTTTCAAGCCGGACTTATTACTTATTGACGAGGTGTTGGGAGTTGGCGATGCAACTTTCAGAAAGAAGAGTGAAGACAGAGTTAAAGAAATGATTAATGAATCTGGCTCGGTCATAGTAGTATCGCATTCTCTTGGACTGTTGAAGAATATCTGTACTCGAATAATGGTTCTCAAAGACGGTGCTCAAATATTTGTTGGAGAGCCATCTGAAGGGATTGAAATTTATGCAAATCAATGATTTCAATTTCATTAATTATGTAATAATGTTAAACCGAGCGTGAACACCTGGAAACCGCCGATTCCTACTATGTCCCCCTGTAAGAATTATTTCTAGATGATTGTCCTTGTCAAATCAATTTTGAAAATACTCCGGTTAAGGATTTAAACACCTTTTAAATCAATAACCATGCATATGATTTCTCTTTTAGGCACAAGAGTAATACATTTCGCTAATTTTTTTTCGTTGTTTTTCGCTGATACGAAAACCTTTGAAACCTTAAATTCTACAACCTGGGACAAATTTTCAATAGAAATAGACCACTTTTTATTATTTGCATCCTCAAAGTATATTCCCGTGTCATCATGAGATATGTTCCAAATCTCATCGATGATGAAATTGGATTGGATTCCTACATTAAGAGCTGCTTTTGAAAAAACATCGGTGATGATTATCTTGTTTGGGCTTGCCATTACAGTTCGATTCGCGTTAATTCTCCCATACATTCCTAAAGTGGCTATAGCCGAATTGTCAGAAACCAAAGTTACAGCAGATTTCTGAGCATCCGGAACGAACATATCTCTGAAGGCTCGTCGATTTGGAATCTCAAAACCGGAATGCCCGGCAGCAGAGCGCACATAAATTCTATTTGGATCTTTTTCTTTATAATATAATAGACCTGAATCATAGAATATATTTTGTCCTTGCTTCCAAAGTGTAATACTACAATCATCATCATGACGGTGAAATCTACCGTGATTACATGATTTTAATGTCATGTGAAATTGTTGTTCTTCAGAACGCCAAATAGCATAACCTTTCCCGAATACCTTCATTCCTTCATTGGTCTGTAAAAATGCCTCTGGGCAAATTTCTCTTGCTAAATCTACAGATACCATTTTTTCTTCACTATCTCCAATTGTTGGTAAATAGCCATCCGGGCGAATAATCCAAATTAAATATGGAACTGTTTTATTCAAACCTTTAATATGCCGAGCAATAGTTTCGTCATTTGAGATTCTCAAAACATCTTTCAGCGAACGATGGATATTTGTAATCATGTCATGATGATAAGCCGGAGAATTTTCAACATGAACTCCATCTGGTGTAAAAGAATATTCCAATTCCCTTTTTATTCGACGAAGAGCAACTTTTTTCCATTTTTCCAAATTGAGACTAGGCGTAAAGTAATCGGCAATTTTGAAAAGTGCAATGGCTTGATCGAATGCGTGGTTGGATAAAGCATTATCCTCTAATGGGGATACTAATAATTGCCCGATTTCAAATATATGTTTTTCAATTTCGGCGATTGTTTCCGTTGTGCCGTGTTTTAATGACTTTAGTAATGCGACTGAGCGATAAGCTAATGAGTGATCATGATAGAAAAACTCATCACCTGATGCCTCGTTATTGATAAAATCAATCCATGATTGGAAAATATACCGCAATTGGTTTTCTCTAATCTCACCAGGAAGTTGTTCAAGATGGTTTGTTAACCAGGATAAATGTTGTAACCGAAACCTCCAAGAACGATCAGAATAGGGGTCTGCAGAAAAGTCTATGCTGTTGACAAAGGTGAATTCTCCAGAATGGGATAGTTTTACCGACACATTTGAAACTGCATTGTGATTATACTCTAATTCCTGATGCTTACTGAGTGTAGGTGATTTAGCCTCTATTTCAAATCTATGGAAAAAGGTGAATAATTCTGCGAACATGTGTTGCTTGGATTTTATCACTTCAACCAAAGAATGTGAACGTGTTAATCTATTGATTTGCTCTTCAAAGTATGAATGAGAAATAGTAGACTCGTGGGTAATAAAAACGTTTCGCATTGGATTCGCCAATTGTGCGAGATCATTGTATTCGTGCGAACTATCGTCATTAAAAATTGAATCCAGTAATTGTAAATGTTTGTTGGCATATTTTGAACCAATCAGCCAAGTTGTGGGATTGTGAACTAAACAAGCATTTCCTGAAAATTTCTGATGGAAATATAAAGCGGCATGCCCTCCCATATTCTTTCCGGAAAAGAAAAGATTTTTGGAAGTGAGATGACCTGCTATATCTAGTTCCGAGATGAGTGATTCTACACCGCTTAGAATCCAAGGGTTTCCATCTGTTCCAAAATACCATGAACCCTTTTTCTCCAAACCGCTACGGTCGGAGAGGCATAGAATATTCCAAGTTTCGTGCTTCATATTAGTTGGCGAAATGTCACCATCATATCCATAAAAGTACACAAGTGTTGGGGAATTAGGTGTCCATTTTTGAGCAGGTTCCCAAGAGTATTCAATCGCCGATTCAGCACGTGATAGATACCTAGTTCTTATTGAATTGGTACTTAGCCTTGAATAAAGAAATTTATACAATTTCACTCACCCCCTTTTACATTATCAAGACATGCTAAAATTTGTAGAGCGATATTTTCAATTTGCATCTGCGGTATAAGATGTTTAGATTGTAAATAGGAATGATAACTTGTCATATTAGTCTGGTTCAATTCGTGAATTTTGTCTGCCATTTCTGAGATGCTTTCTCTTATCCATAAGTCGGAATAAATTGTATCAGCGCCGAGCCATGGAAGTGTGTGAGCTGCTGCACCTTGAAGAGGCCCATCTGCCAATGTTAAGTGGAAGGATTCGAAATCACTCGTTGAGATCACATGCCCCATCGATGCATAGAAATCGTGAATATCATCTACATAGCCCAAGAAATTAACTTTTTCAGAAAGAATTTGAGAACCTTCGATTCTTCGAGAGATTTCTTCATAGTATTCCCTCTCAACTTGTCTTTGTTGTAACCATTTGAAATCTTCAGGTCCTTTGCCAATAATGTTCAGTTCATACCTATCATCCAGTAAGAGAAGGCGCTCAAGTAAATCAATTGCCAAATCGATTCGTTTTCGTGATGGCACCATTCCGACGAATCCAATCTTAAAATTATTATTTTTGGGATTTCTTCGCTCCGAAACCTCTAATGCATTTGGAATAACTTCGCACTTATCCATGTTTTCAATTTGACCAATTTTTAAAGCATTATGCATGTAGTATTCGCAAACGAAACCAATTTTTGTAATCGATGAATTATCTGCTCGGCCAAGATATTCTTTTTCTCTTTCTTGAAGATGGTAGCGAACAAAAAATGGGGTTTCCGACTTTATTGCTTTCGAATACCACTCTACATTACCAAGAGCCCATTCACACCATACAGCGTCTGCTTGTGCCAGTAAAGCCATCGATTTCTCTTGGTCGAACTTTTCATGGTTATCCCATTTATCAATCAGTATTTCGATACCCATCCCCTCTAATACTTTCATTATTGGAAGAGCGAATTTTAAATCGTGACCAGCAACAAGCAATTTACCAGGTATAGCGGATATTTTCTCTATTTTTTTGAATACCGTTGATATTGACAAAGGTGATTCATCGCCGATTGTAAAGTATTCTAGAGTTTTTATTGATTCGGATTGTCTTTTCTCGCAAATTGCAATCACATCTCCGGATTCGAGTTGTATTTCTACTGACTCTTTTGAAGAGATAAGAATGTCTCTGAGGAACCTGACTCCATTATGATCAAAGTTAGTTATATCAAAGATATTTATTGCTTGGGCAAACTGGGCCGGAGACGTATGAGTCAAGTTCCACCCTCGTGATTGAAGCAATGTCATCAAAGCCAATTCTGATACTGTGGAGGGTTTATTTGGCAGAACGATGATATTTTCGCAATATTCCTGTAAAGCAAGCCATAGTAATATCTTTGTTAGCGAGTTTTTAGTATCTAACAAATGGATGCTGTATTCGGTTCTAGATTTGGAATTTATTTTGAATGATGCTGCCAAAAGCATTACATCTAAGCGATGATAGTTTAAGTGCTCGTTCCTAATTATTTCAGATGACCTTTGTATTGTATACTTTATAAATTCTGGATAATTTAATAATTTTTGAATTGTCTTACTCGATTGTTCATGTGAATTGACGACTGGAATAATATTTCCAAAGATTTCTTGCATTGCTAACCCTGGTCCACTGACAAGACCCGCGCCAGAGGCAGGAATCTCGAAAATCCTTCTAGCTGCCATTGTAGGCGAAGATTCAACAGAATTTACATTGAGGAAAAGAAGGTGTTGTCTATGTTTTTCAAGCATCGTAACATATTCAATTTTTGGTTTGATCGAATTTTTAAATCGCTCGGGGAAAACATATTCTGGATTATCCCCATCTGATTGCCTGTCATATATGATCAAATCATGATCGTGAGAAGCGTCTAATAATTGATCCATTCTTTCGCATCTCTTGGGGTATTTTCCTGAATAATATGTACCTGCAAAAGCAATTCCATTTCTACTTGCAAATGTGGTGTCATATGAGTGATGATATTTTGGTTGGGCCGAAAATTGTATTGCCTGTACTGATTTGATAGTTGTGCTAATCAATTCCTCATAGCGTGGAATGCAATTGATTTCTGTCGTGAAAATATGATCAAATAATTCACTAGTTTTTGAAAATCTATTGAAGTGGACTGGATCTTCTTTGTTGTAAAAGAGTGTTGGAATGTTTCTTCTTCGGCAAGTTTGGGTCAAATCAATTAACGATTCCATCTCTTCTTCACTATACCAACCAACTTTGTGATGCCAACTCTTGTCGTTGCCTTCCCAAGCCGATTCAACTAGTAAGATGTCAATTTCTTGTTCTTCAAGAAGTTTGGACCAATTCTCAGGGGTTGGGCGAATGAGATTGGCGTCTGGCTTCAATGCAGTTGTGGAAAACTCATCCATGATAACCATAATATTTGGTTTTCTATCCAATCGTGTAACAACTTTTTTGTTAACGATCTCCAATCGTCTTCCTTCACCAATCATATTTGGCTTTTCTTCACCCATCAGAAGATAGCGATGAACGCTGTGAAGATATTTTGCTAAATCATTCCAATCGCGATTAGATGAAACCCAAATCCGTCCTGCTTTACTGAGTTTTTTCATTTGTTTGCTATCGGATAATAACTCCAATAATACTTTAGATAGATGGTGGCTATCCCCTTTTTTGAATAAGCGACCATTTTTTCCGTCGCTAATAATTTCACTTAATGCAGCAACATTAGAGGCAACAACAACTTGACCCATGGCCATGGATTCAAAGGGCTTCAGAGGAGATATGTATTCACAAACAATATCCGGTGTTCGAGGGAAGGGAGCGATGTCAATGAGACTATGATACATTTCTACTTCATCGTGTGCAACACGCCCGGTGAAGAAAACCCGTGATAAAAGATTAAGTTCTTTGACTTGCTTTTCAAGACTTGCACGTGTTTCTCCATCACCTACTAAAAGCAAATTGACATTGTCATGTTTTTTTGCAATACCTGAAAAGGCTTCTATCAAAAGTTCAAGTCCTTCATATCGAACAAATGAGCCCACATAACCGATGACTGGCCCTGAACTGAGGCCAATCTGTTGACGGAGTTTCTCGTCAGCAGAAAGTGGCTTGAATCGCTTTGTGTCAACACCATTTGGCAAAACAAAAATTCGTTCGGCTTCGACCCCATTGTCAATTAAATAATAACGGACTGCGTGAGTAATCGCAAGCACAATGTCAGCCTCCTTGCAAATAGCAATCTCTGCAGCATCCATCGCACTATACTCTGCGTGCTCATAGAAATGAGGTTGTCGTGCAACTCGGGACATGTGCCATAACCCTCGAACTTCATAAATAAAAGGAATATCAAGGGCCCTAGCCGCATTAAGGCCAATAGCCCCGTTCACATGATTTGAAGCCGCTTGAATACAAGAAGCGCGGGATTTTAGAGCGTGCTTCAGTAATCGAGAAGATGCTCGTTTGATATAAGCAACTTCATCTGGGTCTGTTATACCCAAATCAATATCTCTATCAAAACGGTAAGTGAGGCCATCGATCTCCATTTTTTCAACAACATCGTCAACCGTGAGATGGCGGAGTTTTCCCTTGTCCAACGGATAGCCAAAACGGCCGTGGACTGTAACTCTAGAGTTTAATCCTAAAAGGTTGGTCAATAGGCCGTGTGTTCGCGTACAGTAGCCTGCGCTCTCAAAGGGCAAACTCATGTGAGCAAGATAGAGTATTTCATTTTCTTTGGGTGTATGTTTTTTATTATTATGTAGAGCGGGAATTGAAGATAACCAAGTGCCATCAATCTTTGATAAAATGTTAAGAGTTTTTAGTTGTGCTTCTAATTCGTCTTTAGGTCCATTTCTTAAGGCCTTAAGAGCATTTTTTGCATCGCCGTACATCAGAAATGATTTGCACTGCAAATTTACGAACTTCTCCGATTTATGGATAAATAGGGTATGATGTGTCAAGAATTCATGAATCAAGGGATGGTGGAGTTCTCTTGTCGCAATGAGAACACGGGAACAGAATCCAACTCTTGCTTTCTCGTCTCCGGAGCTCAATTGCTTCGCTATATCGTTTAGAAAAATGATTGAGTTGGCTTCAAGGCCCTCACTTATCACGATCTTCAGTTCTTCTGCCCCTAAGGTCGTCAAATCATACTTTGCAGCTACAGTATTTTCTAAGACCCCATATTGTTTCAATAGTTTCTTAGTAACAGTTTTTATTTCTCGTTGCTTCCATTCTTTGTCATCGACATATTTCAAATATACCGGGGCTTCTTCATTGCGTTCGGCATTCTTCAAAAATTGAATAACGGATTTGGCTGCTCTTTCGTCCTGATATCGCGGAAGGCGCCAATTAGCAAGTTCAAGCATATGCTCCAAATTCGTTTTTCCCAGTGAGCGAATGGCTGAAACAAATAAGTCTCTTGTCAGTTTTTTATCTTTGGATTCATCTTTCCGTTCAATGGTGATAAATGCATACATTAAAAGCGAGTATGTCTTTTCTATTCCGTGGGATATGTTCAATTCATCAATCGTCTTTGAGATGATTAATGTATCTCGTTTCGCTTTCTTGGTAACCTCTAGGAGGTATTTTGTTTGTTCTTGAAAGAAAATAGATGTTTCATCATCTGTTGATTGTAAGTATGCATGATTTTCTCCAATCCAAGATGCCAATCCGATATTATCTACCCGGTGTATATTGATTCCATCCGGAATAAAGGATTCGTCATCCCGTTCCCGCAACACTCCGCTAAGATGCGTGTACATGCTACTAGATATTTTTTTCCTTTTCGCATTTTGCGGGCGCTGATCGAGAATGAGGCTGATTTCTGGATTTGAACGCCTAAGGTTTTTCAATGCCCTATGGGGGTAAGGTCCCACTACCAAAACCATTGATGGTTGAATAAAAGAAGCAATGCCACCGATTTGTTCTTCAATCAAATCCCCCCAATTAGGAGTATGTTCCTTAGAAAGTTCTGTTTTAGTAGGAAGAATGAAGGTTGGGAATGATGTTTCTTGAAAGATGTGTTGGAATTTTGATGTGCAAATAATGCTAACTGGGCGATGTGATTGAATCTTAGCCAGATCGTGTAAATCTTGCAATACACCTCGAGCGTGTTCATCGGAAAAGCCATCTACGTAGACTAAGAGTCCATTGCCTTTCGAAGGGCGTTCCCACTCAACTCGTGTTTCGGGCAAGGATGCCCAACCGAGTCTTTCAAAGGTTATCCGACCAATAAGGTAAGGAAATGAAATGGGCAACAAAGGAATCCGCCATGGTTTGATGAATGCTCTGGTTAAATGTTCACCAAGCCGAAGAGAGGCAGAGCGTTCCATTTTCCGTAAGCGCTTAAGCGCCTGGCGGTCTCGGAAAAAGGATTTCATGGACCATATCACCTTTCAAAAAATGTAACCAAAGAATCTACGCAGCGTAGGGCCGTGTTCCCATCCCAAAGAGGGATCTCTACAAGTTTTCGCCTTGGTGATGAAAACATAGTATCAATGTCCGACTTTAAATTATCTGCTGATGAAAGAATATTTGTTCCATGCGTTATTGTAATCGGGCGCTCTGTATTCGGCCTAAGAGTAATACAAGGTACACCGAGCCAACTCGTTTCTTCTTGTATCCCCCCACTATCGGTAATAACACATCTTGACCCGTATATAGAGCTCATAAAGTCAATGTAGCCAAGTGGTTTTGTGAGATGAATCGCCTTGTTTCCAATTAACTCACTCATCCGCCCCAATTCTTCAATCCTTGACTTTGTTCTTGGATGAAGGGGCCAAATAATGTCCATGTATTGAGTTATATTCAAGAGTTCGTCAAGAAGAATCGTGAGCACATTTGGGTGATCGACATTACTGGGGCGATGCAGCGTAACCACCGCAAATTCATCATTTTGGAAGGTGTATTCGTCAAGAAATGTTGATTTCTTAACTTTTTCAAGCATGGATGTCAGCGTATCGATCATGATGTTTCCAACTCGCACGATGGCCGTTTCTGATACACCTAAATTCAATAGATTCTCGTCTCCGTCTATAGACGGGGTCCAAAGTAAATCCGCAACACTGTCCGTAATAATTCGATTGATTTCTTCGGGCATGGTCCGATCGCCGCTTCGTAGACCTGCTTCAAGGTGAATTACAGGTATTCCCAATTTCACTGCTGCAAGCGCACAGGCTACCGTACTGTTAATATCGCCAATCACTATGGTCGCATCCGGATTTGTTTCAAGTAAAAGTGCCTCATAGCGTTCAAGAATACGTGCAGTTTGTACTCCGTGGGTGCCGCTTCCAACCTCTAAAGAATAATCGGGACTCCCCATACCGAATTGTTTCATAAAAATTCCAGCCATTTCGTGATCATAATGTTGCCCAGTATCTACTAAAACAGGGATAAACTCGGAATGCTCGCGTAATGCGCGGAGTAGTGGTGCTGCTTTCATTTGATTCGGACGCGCACCCACTACAACATGTATCGTTCGAGTCATGTGTTTGGGTAGGTGTTGTAGCATATCATATTTCTTGAAGGGTTTGGGTGTGAAGCACTATAATCAGCAACTACTTGGGGTGGCTATGATGGCTCTATTGACCAATAATGGTCAAGTTTTGACTTGGGCATTTCAACTGGATGATTCCGACGGCACATATACTGAAAAAATTCAAATGATTGAGCATTCTTTTTCAATGACATTGCCAGAAAGCATTGATTTTGAACTTATTCATCCAGACCACCTCGCATTAATTACACTCCTAACTTGCCATCCATTTATTGGCACTGAACTTCATTTACCTTGGAATGTGAGTAAAGGTTTTGCAGATGCTGCAAAGCGCGTTTCTAGTTATAATATCTCCTTCAAGGACTGCAACTACCCTCCATACATACCCGAGAGTAATGCTAGGCCCGGCCTTGCTTTTTCAGGTGGTGCCGATTCTACCGCCTGCCTTCTCACAATGCCGGAAAATAGTTTGAGCGTTTTCATGGACAGGCCACTAAGAAAAAAAGCGTCCATGTACAACAAATCTGCGGCATATGCCACGATTGAGCATGCACAAGAGGTTGGATTTGAAGTATTGAAGATCTCTTGTGATGTAGAATACATGCGCTCACCTCTTGGCTTCCCAACAGATTTGGTCCCATCAATACCACTTATTGCTATAGCATCTCAACAGAACATTGACAGTATTGCTTTTGGAACTGTAATGGAGTCCGCATATCGAATCGGCCATGAAAAGGCTCGTGATTATGCATCATCCCACCATTACCGCTTATGGGGTCACTTTTTCGCGGCGGTTGGACTCCCTCTATACCTTCCAGTTGCTGGAGTGAGTGAGGTCGGAACCAGTAAAATCGTACTTGAGTCATCCTTTCATCGATTTACCCGCTCATGTATACGGGGTTCGTGGCCACAATCTTGTGAGAATTGTTGGAAATGCTTTCGAAAGACTATGATTGATACGAAATTTATGCATCAACGTATTGAAGAAGAATACTTACTTTCTGGACTTAAAATCCGAGAAGTTCAGAATAAATTGAAAGCATGGCCTATAAGTCATGAAAATGTTCTAGCTTGGACTCTGCAAGGAAGTTACGGGCGTCTTGCTGTTCTTCTTGGAAGTAGGCTAGAGGGGACCGAGCGTGATTTATCTTATCTCGAATCATATTACCCGCCCTCACTCGATTTGCTACCACCTAAGTACCAAGTAATTACTAAAGTAAAACTTCAATCCTTTCTGCCCGCTATGAAACCAGAATATTGGGCTTTAGTTAATTCTCACACGATGACAAATTGGTTAAACTCTCCGAAGGCAAAGAATGCAAAAGATACTTTCTTATTTGTTTTGGTTAATGAATTCCAAGTAAATTAGGTACTTGGTTGGCCCCATTTACTTCATCATTCGGTTTTGATTTCATGGAGATTATTTTCTGAATATCCCTCTCCAAATCTTTATCGATATCACGCAAAACTAAACCCCATCCTTCTTTTTCTGCACCTTCGCATCTGCGAAGTTGATCGTCCATCCCCGTCTCCATATTTGGAATAAATAAGGTCGGAATTCCAAACATCCGCATTTCATAATATGAATTATACCCTCCTGCTTGTACCGAAGCATCAAATCCGCGAGCATATAGCGAATTTGGGTAGTCGCGAATAATTCGTAAACGGCTATGTTGTACTTCCAGTCGCTCTCCAAGCATTGACTCGCCTAAAACAACATAAACTTCGGGCATCTCAAAAAGTACAGATAATACTTTGCTGATCGCTGAGTGGATATCATTGATTATTCCCGCCCCTAATTGGACGTACACGACCTTTGCTTCTTTTGGAATAGATAAACGGTCTCTTGAGACCTCTCGCGACCATGCATCCTCGGCATCTATAACCTTAATTGGATTAATGCAATGAATATTTTTCTCTGATGAAGATGAATCCGATTCACCCGGAATAATAATTCCATCAAAAAGTGAGATACTGTCAACTGGAATTGATTTGCTTGCTTTAATTGAGCCGCGTCGCATCCACCATTTTTCCATACCAGGTTGAGAACTGATGGCGTTGAGCATACCTCGATATGGAAAAGCGCCATCGAACATGAACAACTTTGGACGATGAGTTTCAAAAACTAATGTAAGCATATCTTCCACCAAACCGTTCCATTTTGTTGCTGACATCTCGCTGTGTTTGTAGCGACCCGCGAGATGGTAGGTTGGAAAACCGTCAGCATAGAGAATATGCAAAGTTGGCATCGGAGTAAAAAAAATGATTTCGAGTGATGGGTCTTTTTTGCGGAGAGATTTGGCTACTGCGTACATTCTAGTAAAGTGCCCAAAACCGACCCCATTAGTTGGAAACAGAACAATACAATGATTTCGAGGTTGTTCATCTTTAGATTGTTCAACCGGAAAAGACCTGGGTTTACGGCCTAAACTTTGAGATATAAGTTTGAAAACTAACAATGGAAAGGTGATTGGAAGAGTAATAAGTCGCCATGGCTGCCGAACTGCTTTAGTCAGATGCACCCCGGCTTGTAAGGATGCAGATTCTCTTAAACGACGTAATTCACGTTGTGAGCGTTCTAATCGTGTTTGCATATGTTTAGATTTTTTGATTAGCGTGTTTCTTGTGTCATTATTATCCAACAGAACCCCCCCTCTCATTATCAACTGGCCTAGTATCTACATTATTGTCATATTGGCTAAAGATGATTACTCAGCGCATTCACTGAAACTTTTCTAACTTTCATTCATTGTAATGATTAATTTCATGAAGAAGATAAGGTTCGTTCATAGGTTGAAGATAGTGAATGATACGATTCCAGGTTTCTTCTTTCCACCGAACAGGAAGAATCTCCTTTGCAGGGGGATAGTATGAAGTCCACCAAGAAAGATCAATATCCAAAAGGTGGCCTAAATGTGGAACTTGGTCGACAAGCCCTAGACGTTGCAATGCCCAAAGCGCATGGGTTGCGGTGGGAAGTGGAGTTTTATTGATGAAAATTTGAATTTCTTTGGAATTGAAGTCAAAATCTCTACCCAAGGGACCATTTTTGTGAAAGCATTTCCAACATTTTCCGCATCCTTGCAGACCATCACCGCGCAGACATGAGTTCATGAACTCAATGATCGATGCCTTTTCACATATTTTCATCGCCCCAGCTTCTGAAATACCTGCAATCGGAAAATATAATTCAATCCCTGCACAATGAAATCTCTTGCTCCAATATTGGAAATAATGAGTTTCGGAAAACTCCCTGAAGCGTCGGCCTTTTGTTAACCATGTATTGTCAAGAGGTGTTCCAAAAGCAAGTGCTCCGATGTCGTAATGGTCTGCAAGCAATATCAGATGCACCCCACTAGCAAAATCAGTTGAAAATCCATTCTTAAAACCATAATATGTTCGAATGAGTTCATGATTTGAAGCGATATCAACAACTTTATTGTCTCGTTGGTGATTGATATGTTCAATTAATCTGTCAGCGTTACGATGGTCAATCTGGCTCTTGAAATCCCGTCGGTGATAGCCGAGTATCGTATGGTCGGGCATCACTAAAGATGCAGCGTTTGAATCAGTTCCAGCCGAAAACGCAAGACTGGGGTTGTTGCCAAGTGGCCTGGTTCCTTCAAACGGTTCTATTGCTGACTTTTCCCAAGGTTTGAGAAGTATTTCCGCTACAAGCCTAAGTAAATCGGGATGGGTCTTTTCAAGTGAGTAAGTCACCGGCATATCCCAATAAATCCAACCATTGGGGTGAGCCATCCAAACTCTACTT
>Ga0308022_1000554_pt1 | contig 13886 bp, 8 predicted proteins | sample Neamet353_FD_201297 | JGI IMG/M metagenome (GOLD analysis project Ga0308022, IMG submission 201297) | Marine microbial communities from water near the shore, Antarctic Ocean - #353 | ecosystem: Environmental > Aquatic > Marine > Unclassified | place: Southern Ocean | collected 2014-10-02 | reverse complement strand
AAAGTGAGTTGTTGTATAATCCTCATATTGATCACATATAGTTGAAGTATTATTATTGATATTGTAATTATCACCTAATAACTGAACATTTTCAATATTGGAAAAATTAATTGAACCAGAACTAGAGTTACAATAAGATAAAGTAGAGACATTTCCTGCAGGAGCAATAGATCCTTGTAATTCAATACTGATGGTTCCATTATTACCACCATTACAACTTATATTTGTTGAATCAAATGTTACAGTAATTTCACCAGGCTCATAAATATAAATACTGTCTGAATAGGAGCATCCGTTATTATCAATTACTGTATATACATAATTTCCTACCGAAAGATTTGTTGCCGTTTGTGTGTTTTGACCGTTTGACCAAGAATAGGATGAAATAATAGAATTTGGTGATGTTAGTGATACACTTCCATCCGAATAACTATTACATGAAGCGTTAGTACTGTTACTTATTACCTGGATTTCAACTGGTTCTATTATAACTAAATTATTTAATGTTGCTGTACATCCAAGATTATCAGTTACAGCTACTGTATATATCCCACTTGATAAATTGTATATATTTTGTGTGTTTGAACCATTTGACCAATTAAATGAATAAGGTGTTGCTCCTCCTAAAATATTTAGGTTTATACTTCCATTATTAGCACCAAAACAATCAATGTTAGTAATTGTATTGGTAAGAGATACATTTCCTGATCCCAGTGAAGATCCTGAGTAAATTGAATAGTAATTTACAGAACAACAAGCTCCACTACTCCAGCCCCCTGTTTGACAATCACCTATTGCAGCTAAACCTATTGATAAATTTTGAGGATTACATGAGGTGCCTACTGTTAATTGAAAACTTAAACTAAAAGGACCTGTTGAAGAAGTTCCCCAGTCAGGATTCCATCCAGTATTATTAAACCTATAACCTGGCCCAAAGTTTAATCCACTAGGATATGTATTTTGATTATCCCATATCCATGTCCCTGATGAGCCACCTGGATTTCCTGGAGCCGTTAATGGAGATGATGATGCCCATCCAACTCCTAAATTTAAGTCAAAAGCAATTATCCAATTAGAGTTTAACTGATTAAAACTATTAAGAGTATAATTAACTGTTACTACTTGGCCAGGAGAATAGGGTCCAGTTGGAGTTAGTGTGTAACTTTGTGTTCCTGTACATTGGCCATTTGCAAGGTATTGCGAAAATAGAAATATGATTAATAGATACTTTTTCATTTATTTTATAAGTGTAAGGATTCCTTGTGATATGCACTCATAAGAAATATCCATTCCTGCGGCATGTGAAGCAAATGCTTCAATCGAGAACAAAATTGTTACAGAAACTATTAGTCCAATTTTAAAATTTTGACTAAAGTTCAAGAGTGAAGAAAAAAGAAGCAGAAATATTTTTTTCATTTTCTAAAAATAATATTAATTATCAGTAAAATAATTAAACAAAATAATAAGTCTTATGCGTTTAGTTAATCTGTTAAAATTGGTTTTGCATATTATCTAATCAAGTTTAATGTTCCTTCGAAAGTTCTTTCTTTACCGTTAAAATCAATGATAACAATGTTGTAAACATAATGTCCGCCAGTTGCATATTCAGTTCCATTGTTTACTTTACCATCCCAAGCTTGATCACAACCATACATGCAATATGTATCAGTGTATTTATCTGTTTCAAACACTCTTGATCCAAATCGATCATAAATCGATAATTTATAATCTGTTACTCCTCTAGTAACTGGAAGGAAGTGATCATTGTATAAATCATTATTTGGTGTGAAACCAGTAGGAATAAAACAACTAAATGCTTCATTAATAAATATTGTTTGAGTAATTGAACTAACACACCCGCTATCAGAAATAATGTTAAGGGTTACTAAATGAGTGTCAGCATTAGCACTAAACTCATGAATGAATCTTGAATTATTCATTATAGTATCATTAGTAATGTTATTATAGAAATTCCAAACAGCATTAGTATGTCCAGTTGAATTATCAATAAAATTAACAAAAGGATTATTCACATCAGTTGGTTGAGGATAAGCAACAAAGCTTGCGATAGGAGAAGGGTTTAGGCTAATTGTTACTTTCCCTCCTTTTTCATCTGCAATACATCCTTTACTATCAACTACTTCAGTTATTTGCCAGATTCCTACTTGATTAGTAGCTAATGCCAAAGGGGTGGAGTTTGTATTGATATTTAGAAATTTATTTTCTAAACCGATTGAATAACTTACATTATATGCAGGAGTCCCACTATTAATTGTAAATATCATTTCAGTTGTACTACCATCATCACAAATAAACCTATCATCAGTATATAATTCGGCAATAGGTAATGGGTTTGCAATAATATCAAAATCCTTATCGAAAGGATCTTTATTACATCCTTTAGCATCCTTTAATGAGATTATATCATAGGATGTACTATAAGTATATAAAGATTGAGGTATGGTAACTGAATTATTATATGGAGGCAATATTATTGGAATTCCATCTTTAATAAAGGTTACTTCCCAAGGAGCAGTACCATTTGTAAATTCAAAGTTAATATATGCCAGATCACCTTGACAAACTTCTCCAGTATCAGCTGTACTTGTTACAATCATATCGGCATTTTCATTTACTGTAAGTGTTGCCATGTTATTTACTGGATCAATAATTCCACAACCATTATCATCATAAAATTCAGTTATAATAAAGGGATAGATTCCTGCATTGTTTTGAGTGTATGAAATTAAATTCCCAATATTAGTGCCGCTAAAAATGGTACCGTTATTACTGATGGAATATGAATCTGAACTATTAATTGTTAAAGTATAAGGCTCCGCTGGTGTAGAAAGATTTATAGGTGTTTGTAAATTTAATGGAATAGTATTTCCTTCACAAATCTCTGATGGTATAAAACTATTTAGAGTAATTATTGGTGTTTCATTTACTATTAAATTTATGTTGGGAGGTAAAATTCCAATACATCCGTTATCGTCAGTAAAAGATGTGATAAAGAAAGTGTAATCTTCAGGTAGTAATTGTAAAGCTTCCATATGAGTAGCATTACAAGCTATCTGAGTTAGAGGTGGACTTAAAGGAAAAGTATTAACACTATAATTATAATCAATTGTAAAAGGAGCTAGTCCTGAATTAAAGTCAAATGAAATTTCTGCATCTTCATTTTCACAAATTGGGCTATTTGAAGAGAAATTTGAAAAGGATGGATTCTCATTAATAGTAATTGTAAAGTTTGGTGGCAATAAAGAGTTTGGACAAACATTTCCCCCAGCATCAACTATGTTTATTATTTGGATTAAATTACTTCCTATTGATAATAATGATGAAATATCACTTGAAGTTGGTGTATTTAAGATTGCTATTCCATTTATTGCAGATGTAGCAGTGTTATATGCTGTTCCGTTAATCAACAAGTCAATATTTATAGTCGGGATTCCTTGAATTCCTTCAAATATAATATCTAAGGGTAGTCCTTCACACAGCTCAATGTTGCTAGAACTTGCAGTAATAATTGGAAATGGTTCTACTGTAACATTTACACTTGCACTACCAGGAATACTAGTGCAATTATTTCCATCAGTAATTGAAGTAATCGAAATTGTTACTGGATTATTGTTAATATCATAGTTAGGAGTAGCAGGTCCTGACCCTGACATACCAGGATTGATTATAAATGGAGAGTAAGTACCCATTGGAATCTCATTTCCTATTAAGTTTACTGTAAATGGTGGCGACCCTTCAAGCATATTAACGAAAATAGTAGTTGACAGGGTTTGAAAAACTGTTAAAGGGTTTGCTGTGGGTGTTGTAGGGTCTATTTTTGGTTCTGGATGTATAGTTAAGTTACTGCTTGTAGAGTAAGGCAAGGCACCATTATTTGTACATGAACTTAAAGGATTAGCAGGAACCAACTGATATGCAAAAGAAAATGTAGTTGATATTGCAGGAGTTCCTAGATTAAATATAAGAGCTGTTAGATCTATTGGATTTGGTACTACTATACCATTGTATAACCAAGTTCCATTAATGTCTTGACTTCCATCTAATAATTGGAAAAGGTTATAACTTGTAATAGAGACATCATTTACACAAATTCCCATATTAGTGTTTGCAATTCCAGTATTAGGAGGTGTTTCGGCAGTAATTGTAATGTTTGTGGACTCATCAGGGCAAATTCCTAAAGCATCCGTTACAGTATAAGTGTAGGCTCCAAAAGGATCAATAATATTTCCTAAATTATCTGAAGCTTGAAATGTTCCAGGAGCCACAGGGCTACCTCCATAAGTCCATGCTCCACCTGCATCTCCCCATGTAGGGAAAAAGGGAGCAGTGTTAAGATTATGTATTGTGATGTCATCCTCACAGATAGTATTTGATGTAGTAACCCCAGATTGTGGTGGGTCTGTAACCAATAAATTAACATCAGTAAATGCTGATCCGGTACATCCTGATGCGCCAGCTCCTAAATCTACTATGTCTTGAATCCAATAGGTGAAATTACCAGCTACATTTGTAGGGATAGAGATAGGGTTTCCAGTAAGAATATCATCACTATTTGCATCAACTGTTACTGAGTTTGAAGTTCCACTTGGATCAAAGTATTGAATTGTAAAGTTTCCTGCTCCAGTAGGAGAGAAAATTAAATCTACATTATCATTTAAACATGCCTGATTTGCAGTAGCGCTCGTGCTAAATGTAGCTGTAGGAATGTCACTCACATTTATAGTTATTTCTTCAAAATCAGTAGAAGGACAGTTAACTGAAATGTCAGCAGTGTACCTAATTGTATATGTTCCTGAAGCTATTGGAGTCCAAGTTAAAGGGTTAAGAATTGGAGTTCCAGGTGTACCACCAGTTACATCAGTCCAATTTATTCCTGTAAATGGACTTGGATTAGTACATGAAGGACAGCTTAAAGTTGAATTGAATAAAGAATTTAAATCAATAGCTGTACCATCCAAACATATATCAATCGAACTAGCAGGTAAAGTTCCTGCATTAGGAGCATCCTCAATAGCTACTAGTATTTGAATTGTACTTGCAGTAGGACATCCTGGTAGTGGACTTACTTCATATTGAAATGTATGATAAGCTCCTATTGCTGTTGCTGGGAACACAGCAGGATCTAGTATGTAATTAAAGCCAGCAAAAGGCAAGCCATAAAGAATGTTTGGTGCACCAAGGAAGCTCCATGTTCCATTTAAATCGGGCGAGCCAGATAAATTATTTGGAAGATATAAACTGGCAACATCATTTCTACATAAAGTAAAAGGGTTATTAACTATTGTACCCGCATTTGGTGGGTCATTAAAAGTAAACAATAAAGGATTTGGTAAGTTTACAGGTATAGGGCATCCACTTGCATCTAATAAATTTACAACTTGATAGTTAAAAGTACCTGATGAGCCAGGAATGGGTATGTTAAATGTATAAGGAGAAGTAGTGAATGTGAAAGGCGTTGTACTTATCACACCTCCAAATGCATCAACTTCTTCAAAATCAAAACCAAAATTACCACTAGAAATTGTAGTTGAGGATAGCTCAAAAGTAATATTTGATGTGGAGCCGTCATTACATAAAGGGTTAGTTGAAGTAATAGAAAAATCAAAAGTTCCAATACTTGGGTTTCCAGGAACAGTGATTGTACTACAAGCAGTACATCCAGGGTTTAGGATATCGTCAATACAAATTTGATAATCTATTGCGTTTGGTGCTACCGTTATTCCTGTTGTTTGATTGTTAGGTAATGCGATTCCTGTTGTTGTAAGCCCAGGTAAGGCTGTCCAGTTATAATTATACGCATTTGTTGGAATACAAGTTGTAATAACGGTACAGCCAGTAGCAGGAGTTGCGTTAAATGCAGGTGATCCAGAGAATGTAGTAATCGGCCAAAAAGCGGGAGGACTACTTACTCCATCATAACACACTAAATTTCCTTGGTTATCTTCAATGAAATAGGCGCATTGAGCAGGGTTGGGACCCCCACCTAAGAATATGGTGCTTAGCGTCCCTCCATTAGTAACAGGAAAAGTATAGGCTAATGGTCCGAAACCATTATTCATGGTAATTGTACTGTGCCAATTTCCATCAATCCAAACCTCTAATCTGTTGTTAGGGTTAAGAGGATTGGAGTTAATCCAACCATCTCCACCATTATCATAGAGGTAAATAGTATAATTACAATCATTGAAAGAAGGATCAGCTGATAAATCAACAATTGAAGGGCAAGGATTTGTTGATGTTAAAGTTGGCGTTATAACAGGATCGGCAACTGTAACAGTATGTGATGCTGAACAAGATGTAGTTCCATCATCAAAAGTTAATGTATAGGTTTCAGTTGCTGTTAAGTTTGAAGGAGGAGTGTAAGTTTGATTTGTACTTATTACTGGCCCTGCAGAGCTTGTCCAAGAGTAACTTGAGACTCCATTCGTAAGATTAAAATTAACATTCTCTAACCCCCAAAAATCCCAACTAGCAGAGGTTGGTCCAGTTTGTATCCATCTAAAACGTGTGTTCAATCCATATGTAGCAGCAGGAATGTCAATTGTATATTGGTTCCATGCATTTAAGGTTTGTAAATTTGGGTTTGTAGGGCAGAAGTAAGCTTTGTTAGTGTAAGGAGGGGGATTCGAGCTAAATGGGAAAACTGTTGAAGAGATATCTGTCCAATTTACTCCATTATTTATGCTGTATTGAACCATAGTTCCTTCATTTGAAAGGTCAGGCCCATCACAAGCACCACCTTGATCTTCCATCTTAAATTCAAAACTAATACTTCCTCCTGTAATAGGAACAGGAATCTGAATAGTTCTGGCAGACCTTGGTACTGCTGCGCCTGCAGGAAACCATAAATAATCACCTGCAGGAGTTATTACTGATCCTACACAGGTTGTAATTACTGTTGGTCCACTTGTACAGGTTGAGTTAGTAGTTCCACCAGTACTTATTCCAGCAGTTCCCCATAAACCAGCATTGAATCCGGAGTTGAAATTATCCGAATAGATAGCGGAAATTATAAATCCATCTCCATCAAGACTTATGCTTTCGCCACAAGTTATGTTAAGAGGTCCGTCAATACAAACTGTGCATTGTCCAAATGCTACTGTTGTGTTTAAAAAAAGTATTGCTAGTGTTATGTAGGAAATTAAAGATTTCTTATTCATGGCTAATATTGATTTCTGTTAATTCAAATTTTGTTATTGACTCATGTCTTTTCGCTTCATTGTCGTTTGTAATAAAAGCAGAAAAAATAACTAAGCTTTTCCATTCATTATTACAATTGCTAGTTATGATTTCATGACTAGAAAGTGATAGCGATTTTTTATATTCTTCAGTTTCTTGATTACAATTTAAACATTGGTCATTGTTCCAAAGTTCTGTTGTATAGCTTAAACTAATTGTTTGATTGGTTAAATTAGTGAATTTAAAAATTGCTAATTCCTGACTCGCAGTTGATGAAAAATCACAAACTTGATAAGCGTACTCAATCTTAACTGTATCGTTTTCAAAATAGGTCTCCCAATCAGCAGGATTTGATGCCGAAAGAGTAGTCGATATTAGAGTAATAAAAGCTAAGGTTATAGGGTAAATAAATCTTTTCATATAATTGGTTTTTGTCTAAGCAACAAATATACAAAAAATGACTAAAATTCCTTTTGAATGTTTTATAAACTTATTCACCCAAAAACAGAGTGTATATTTCTATAATTCTTTGATAGAATTTTGTGCAATCCAACCGCTATTTCCGTTAGCAATTTTAATGTTAACCCAATCGCCAATAACATCTGTTATTTCAACCTTACTTCCTGCATGTAGGGTAAACAAATTAGTGCTGCTACTAGTTGGAGCGCTATTTACTGTGATTGTTTCGGAAAAAATAATGGCTTCCTTTTTAGTGAAATTATTATGGTAAGAAGTTTGTGTTATAAGTAAAATAATTACTGCTATTGCAGATAATATTTTTGTAATTAGTTTGCTTTTGAGTGATGTGAATTGACTAATTAATTGCAATATAAAAATCAATCCGATACCAAACAATGTTAGAATCTGCCAAACTTGAGTGCTTAAAGTCTGAGTTAAAGTAATCCACCATTTTTTGTAAAAAAGTTGAGGTAGGGGTTCAATACGATCAATAATCTTAAGCTTTGCTAACTCCAAATTATGTATTGTTTTTTCATTATTGTTAAGTTGTAAGCTCTTTTCATAATGCCAAATTGCATTAGCCCAGTCGTTAGTTTTGTAATGACAATTGCCTAAGTTATAGTATAGTTCACTGCTTTCCGACCCTGATGTTAATATGCTGTCGTAAAGTGAGATAGCTACAGAGTAATTCTCATTTGCATATTGTTTATTTCCTTGTTCAAACGCCTGCTCACTCGCAAAAGATTGTGAGCAAATAAATAGGCTTAGGATAAAAATTAATCTTTTCATTTTAAGGCAGTTTCAACTTCAATAATTATATTTTTTGCTTTAGTAAGTACAGTGTCCATTTGTGCATTTTTATTGCTCTCAGGTGCATAGCGTGCAAATTCACATTCATCTAGCAGTGTAATAAACTTGCTTTCAATAGTATTGTCAATAGCTGAAGATTTGAAATAAGTACTTACCGTTTCTTTGGATAAATCAGCAATTTCAACTTTGAATTTATCAGCAAAATAACCCCAAAGTGATTTTTCTATTTCTTCAAAAAACCCATCAAAATCGTTAGAATTTATGCATATTTGTGCGGTTTTTAGTCTTTTTAATGCTATTTTGTTTGCTTTTCTGTTTTTCCATTCACTGCCTGATGTGTCGGTTTTGCCAACTATTTTATTATAAATCCATAAAAAGATAAGTAAAAATATTGGCAATAAGAAAAGGGTGTAAAAAAGTTTTGGGTGTATTCTTCTTTCTTTTATTACTTGCAAGTTACTTTCTGTAAAAATATAGTGGATGTCTTTCTGCTCCGTTCTAACGTGTTGCTTGTTTACTGTTCCTGATTCTTGCTCATTGTTTTTGCTTGCTAATATTGTTAAAGTATGCTTGCTCGATTTTTTAGTTTCGTATTGTTTCTTTTTTGTATTGTAAACTATAAGGCTTGCCGAAGGAATGCTATAATTCCCTTTATATCTAGGGATTAACAGATATTCAAAAGTTTTAACGCTTCTTTTTCTTCCTCCTTCAAATATTCTGTCGGTAATTTTCGGGTCATACACTTCAAAATCTTCAGGAAATTGAATGGCTAAAGGTTCTATTAATTCTATGTTTCCTGTACCTGTAATCGTTAATTTGTAGGTAATAGCATCATTGGCATTTATGCTCGTATTGTCAACTGATGATTTGATTTTCATGTTTCCAACTGCACCTTTAAAATTAGCGGGTGGATTGGTTAACTCAGCTACTTTAATGGTAATCGGTTTCGAACGGATAAATTCTTCTTGAAGGTTATGGTTGCCACCAAAAAAGTTAGCAAAAGGATCACGATTATTTTTTTTCTTTTGAATACGGATACTGCACTTGAGTTCCATAGGGTCAATAACTAGTTCTCCTGATTTCTGTGCAGTAAGTACTGATTTTTTTATGGTTGCAACATTATAAGCAATACCATCAATCACATCTCGTTTAAAACGACTTGACGCTTCCAAATCCTTTGCCCAAAATCCGTTTAAAGCTGGCAGTGCAGATAGTTCAGTGTTGTGCAAGTCAATTCTAGTAAATAATTTATAGCTGACTAAAATTTGTTCTCCAACTACAATGTTTTTTTTACTTACCTCAACCTTAACAAATAAGTTGTCGGCTAGCGCTTGTTGTTGGGCTTTATTTCTTTCACTTCCCTTTACCACTTTTAGTGCGTATGCCTTACTTTGAATCTTTTTTCCTTTAATGGTAATGCTAGCTGGGCTTATGGTATAAGTACCAGCTTTTACTGCTTTTACATAGTAGGAATAAGTAGTAGAGCTAGTGTTTTGACTTTTTCCGTTAACAAAACTATAACTACTTTGTGTGGAAGGGTTAGGACCGCTCAATACTTTTAATCCTTTAAAATTTGGGGATTTAAAATTTTGTCCTTTTGTGTTGATAGAGTATTGAATAAGGATTTGCTCTCCAACTATAGCTGGATTTTTATCTGCAGCTACTTTTAGTTGCTGTGCCTGTAATAAGGCACTGCAAAACAAGAATAATATGATGCTTAATTTTTTCAATTTACCAATCCTTTAATACTTTTACTCTTTTTCCTTTTACTTTTTTCTTCTGTAATTCTTCTTGCAACTCTTTTTCTTGTTGTTGTATTGCTTCTAACATTTTTTCGGCCGTTTCCTTGCTCATTTCTTCTTTCTTTTCCTCTGGCTTACTTTCCTTCTTTTCTTCTTGTTGTTCTTTGTTTTCTTGATTCTGTTCTTGCTCCTTATTTTCTTTTTCTTCCTCTTTATTTTCTCCGTCTTTGTCTTGTTCCTGCTCGTCCTTGTTTTCTTTGTTTTCGTCTTTATTTTCTTGTTCTTTTTCCTGCTGTTGTTTTTGCTGATGAGTAATTGCTAAGTTATGTCTTGTGTCTTTATCCGTAGGGTTAATCCGTAAAGCACTTTTGTAAGCGTCAATAGCCTCTTCTAGTTTTTGTTCTTTTACTAATGAATTTCCTAAGTTATGATACACTTTTGCTAAATCAGTTTCAGTAGGAGCATTATCTTTTAATGCATCAAAAAGTGCAGAAGATTCTTCATAGCGTTCTTGTTTGTAAACAGCATCCGCTAAATTAAAAGAAGCATTAAAATAATCTTGGTCTTTTTCTAATGATTTTCGGTATTGCATTTCTGCCTCATTATAACTGCTATCGGCATAAAGCTGATTACCATCTCTTAGGAATGATTTTTTATTCTGTGCAATGGAGTTAAAACTCATTAAAAAAGATAATATGAAGAGTATATTTTTCATTAGTCTTTATAAAAATTAATACGATTACTCCATTTATTTTTTCTTCCTAAAAGCATTAAGTCAATTATTAACAGCAGTAATGCTAGGCCAATAAACAATTGAAATCTGTCTTTGTACTCAGTAAATACCATGGTGCCAATTTCTTTCTTCTCCATTTTATTGATTTCAGCAAATAGGGTGGATAGTCCTGCTTTGGAATTGTTGGCACGTACATAAGTTCCTTTTCCAGCATTGGCAATTTGCTGTAATAAATTCTCGTTTAGCTTACTGACTACCGTATTTCCATCTCTATCTTTTCTGTAGCCCGTTCGGTTTCCGTATTTGTTATAAATAGGGATAGGACCTCCTTTACTGAGTCCCATTCCTAAGGTATGTACAAAAATCCCTAGCTCATTGGCCTGTTCAGCACTTTCAATCGCTTTTTCATCATGGCTTTCACCATCAGTAATAATAATGATGGCTTTATTTTGTGCATTTTCCATGTCAAAGGATTGTACACTCAAATCAATAGCCTTTGCAATTTCAGTACCTTGCGTAGGCACTATATTTGTATTTACAGTGGATAAGAATAATTTAGCAGCTGAATAGTCAGTAGTAATAGGCAATTGAACATAAGCCTCTCCTGCAAAAACAATCAAACCAATTCTATCTCCTTGGAGTTTATTAATTAATTGGGAGATGGCAAGCTTAGCTCTTTCCAGCCTGTTAGGTTTTATGTCCTCTGCCATCATTGAGTTGGAAAGGTCAATGGCTATCATTAAATCCACACCCTCTCTTTTTACTTCCTCCATTTTTGTACCTACTTGCGGGTTGGCAATTCCAATAATGAGTGCTATAAAAATAAGAAGAGTAAGCATGTTCTTTATTTGTGTTCTCCCTTTGGAAAACGAATGCATGAGTTCTTTTACTAACTTGCTTTCCCCAAAACGGGTTAAAGCATTTTTCTTCCACCTGTTATAAAGTAGCATGGCAAGCAATAAAACAGGAATTCCAAATAGGAAATTCAAATATTCGATATGTTCGTATCTTAACATTTAAGGAATCTGTTTTAAATAAGTGATTTGTAAAATAAATCCTAAAAATAATAACCCTAAAGCCCATAATGCAAAAGGTAAAAACTCTTCTGAACGCTTGTGAAATTCCGTAACTTCAATCTTTGATTTTTCTAAAGTGTCAATGTCTTTGTAAATTTCTTTTAAAGAATTATTATTGGTAGCTCTAAAGTATTTTCCATCTGTTAGGGTTGCAATATCTTGCAAGGTTTTTTCATCAATTTTCACTTCAACTTCTTGGTATCGTATTCCAAATGCAGTTTGGAAAGGGTAGGGAGCAAAGCCCTCTGTACCCACACCAATAGTGTAAACTCGAATACCAAATTTTTGAGCAATTTCGGCAGCTGTTAATGGCGGTATCATTCCGCTATTGTTTACTCCATCAGTAAGTAAAATAATTATTTTAGAAATCGCTTCAGAATCTTTGAGTCGATTAACGGCAGTGGCTAATCCCATTCCAATAGCTGTTCCGTCATCCACCATACCGCTTTTTACATCCTTAAATAAATTAATAAGTACATTATGATCGGTTGTTAGTGGACATTGAGTAAAGCTTTCTCCTGCAAAAATAACTAAGCCAACTCTATCATTTTTTCTTTTACTAATAAAGTCCATGGCAACATTCTTGGAAGCTTCCAATCTGTCAGGTTTTAAATCCTGGGCTAACATACTACCTGAAATATCCATAGCCAAAACAATATCAATTCCTTCAGTGGTACTTTCTTCCCAGTTGGTGGACGATTGTGGGCGAGCCAAAGCAATAATTATTAGGGCAGCTGCTCCAATTTTTAAAAGAGTAGGAAGGTGGCGTAATTGTTGTTTTATTGTTGCCTTAGTGTTTATTGCCTGTGTTCCTGAAAATAAAATAGTACTGCTACTGCTATTGTGTTTTAATACATACCATATTAGTAATGCTAAAGGCAGTACTAAAAGGTAGAAAAACTCGCTATTTTCAAAAGTATAATTAGCCATTGTTTACTTTCTTTTCTTTTGTTTGTCCAACAAAATGTTTTGCCAATTGCATACTTTCTTTATTCTCATCTTCATCAGGTTTGCTTTTGGCAAATTTTGCTAAATCGGCTCTTTGTAATAGAATGGTTATACTTGCTAACTGCTCGTTATTCACTTTGCTTTTTAATTCGCTTATTATCTCATCAGTAGCTAATTCAAGGGCAATAAAGTTGAATCTGTTTTCAGTATATCTTCTTATAATTTCTGAAAGTTCAGTATGGTACTCTTTTACACCTCCCCCTTGCCAAAGTTGTGCTTTATCCAATTTTTTTAATTGTTGAAGGGCAGTAATATCAGCAGGGATAATCACTTTTGGCTTTTCAATTTTTACTTCCTCTTTTTTATTGAGCACATATTTTTTAAGTAAAAAGATAACTAGGAACAATACAATAAATCCTAGTAACCAAGGCCAAATATCACTCCAACCAATAGGTGCTTCCATAGGTTTTTTTATGTCTTTTAGTTCTGCACCTTCTTCTAAAATTATAGTTTGTACATTTAAGAGTAACCCTTCAGTTTTGCTTTTTGCTGAAAAGGAAATAGGTGGGATGTAGTAGCTTCCGCTATCCCAAGCGGTGATGATGAAGTTTTGTGAAATTAAATTTTCAGTTGTATCTAGTTTTCCCTCCTCAATAATCTCAACTCCTTCCACTAAAAACTCTTCATAAGTAGGCCAAACTTCTGTTTTAGAAATAGTATTGCTAATGCTAAATTTTATTTGCTCGCCAATAAGAATAGAGTTAGTGTCCAATACAGCTGTTTGGGCCAAAGCGAAATTGCTAATAAATAGGAATAGGATTAATTTTTTCATCTTCTTTTTCCTCTAGTTTTAAAAAAATTAATCAAGGGTTTTACATAATCCGTTCCTGTGGTTATGTCAATTAAATCCACACCACT
>Ga0308022_1000549_pt1 | contig 13935 bp, 10 predicted proteins | sample Neamet353_FD_201297 | JGI IMG/M metagenome (GOLD analysis project Ga0308022, IMG submission 201297) | Marine microbial communities from water near the shore, Antarctic Ocean - #353 | ecosystem: Environmental > Aquatic > Marine > Unclassified | place: Southern Ocean | collected 2014-10-02 | reverse complement strand
ACGGAGCCTGTGAAGTATACATGAATGTTTCCTGAAGATTCCGAAACAGTAGCGTAAACCCTGACAGGGGAGGTTACTGTTTCCCCGTCTGAATTTGTGGATTTTACACTTGCGTAATAAAGTGTTCCAGGACTAAGTCCACTTAAAGAAATCAAGTGATCTGTAGAGAGAAACACATCTGAAGTCGTCGTCCCTAAATCAGGAGTTAGACCCCACTCCACTTCACTATCACCGACTACATCTGTTGTCCATGTTAGATCAAATGACGATGACGAAATGTTTATTTGTTCTACTTCAGAAGTAAGGCAAACCCCAGAAGTAGAAAGCATATCAGATGCTCCACGAGGTAAAAGTTGGTAGCCTCCGTACCCGTCAAATGTGAACTGGCTAACAATCCCCATGAGGTTCATTTCACATCCATTAAGTGTCGTTCCAACTAGAGAGTTAGATGATCTGACGTAGATTATCCCTTCCTCTCCAGCGGACGTGAAAGTGTAGGTAGCGTTAGATTCTATTGTTTGGCCTCCCGCATCGAAAGTGGTGCCTTCAATTACAACCAATTGCCCCTCCAAAGCTTCATTAAGCTGATTAGGTGTGACGACTAAAGCATCAGGAATTGGATTGCCCGAGCTCAAGACATCAACTTGAGTGAGATTAGGTCCGATTTCAAGTAGGCCGTTGTATTCAGTAATTTCTCCTGTCACAGTTATCTCATCACCTGGATTTGGCTCTGCAGACCAGTCAGTCCAATCGTTCCCTGGATAGACCGCAATTCCAGCAGATTCATCCTGTATATATCTTACAGACCCCAAATCAGATCCACTTGTTACAAAACCTGTTACGGTTACGGTTTGGCCTATCGCATAACTAGTACGTGCGTCTAGAATATCAGACTGAGCATTTAAAACAGTCGAAGAAAGAATCGCAATAAATGCGAGGGTACAGTTAAATAATTTCATTTAAAAGGTAGGTTATCGAGAGTAATTAAAATCGGACGCGAACCGAGAAGTTTGTACGGAAACCATATCCCATATAAACACTTGCTGAAGCAGCGTCGAAGTTGTTTTCAGTAAATGCATAGGTACGGTTAGGATCGGTAAAGTTCCACTCGCCATACGGATCGTTATTCTGTGCGTTGACAAGGTAAACAGTGTTTAAGACGTTAAAGGCAGAAAAGCGAAAATCTATCTGCGCGTCCTCCAGATCCATGGTGTATCCCATGTGAAGATCTAGAAGACCATAAGCCGGGAGTTCCCAAGACTGACGACCTTCGTTGTCCCCATTCAAAGAGAACGGATCGAAATTAGCGTAAAATCTGTCGAAATAAGTGTAACGAGGTTTTACGTAGAAGCCGTTTTTACGGTAACGAATAGCAAATCCTATTTGTGTTTGGGGTGCATCTCCTACAGAAACTCCTGCTGCATTGTATTTAACAATCTCTGGATTCCCTTGCCAATCTAGGTAAGGCAGATTCGTATCATCATCTAATAAAATCAAACTATCCTCAGAGCTGGTCCAGCGCCAGTCACCATAAGAACCATATCCCTCCAAGGTAATGTGGCGATTAACCTGGTAACCGAAATCAAGCTCAATTCCTTTATGCAAGGCACTCATGGAATTAATATTCGCCCTCACGATTTCTCCATCAGCAGTTTCAAACCTAAGCATACTATTTAGAGGCCTGTTCTGCCAGTCTGTATAGTATCCATTGAGGTTCAATGTCCAAGGTGACTTACTCCATTTTATCCCAAATTCAACTGAAGATATTTGCTCGTTTTGCGTATTCTGAATAAACTGATTGTCGTAATCTATCACGCTAGAGAAAGTAGGTGTTCTATTGAGATAACCAAGGTTCATAAAGGCATTGGTCCACTCATTAATATTTAAATTTCCTCCACCCTTAACAGTATAACCTGAAATCCATTTCCAACCCGATTCGTTATACTCCATCTCACCTGTCTCCTCATTCTCTACAAGTGGTTTAAAGTAATCCACACGATTATACCCTTGGTTGACTGCACTTACATTCACGAAGTAATTGTACCACGGACCTTTGTATTCCATTAGCGCAAAAACTCCACCCCATTTTACAAAAGCATCATTGTGATACCCTATTGTATCCCCCACAGTATGCATGGGCTGACTGTCATTTGAGTCATCTTGATCGACGAAATAATCACCCCCAATAAGGTCATGAACAGTGCTGTAGTGCTCACCTTGATAGGTTCTAAAGTCTGCTCCACCCGAGAATGTAAGCTTGTCAGTACTCTCATATCTAAAAGTAGAAAGCGCGCCAAACCAAGTGTGGTTGTTGTATAGTTTCCTCAGAATTCTAGAGCTCTTCAGAAGCGTTTCTGAGTAAGTCGGGTCGATCGGAGGTCCGAATAACCCCCCCACAGTGTTGGTATTCCAAAATTTCTGGAAGTCTACCTGACTATCTTCAGAATAATCACCAGATCCAAGCGAATTCTCTAATCTTGTCCCTCCTCCATGACCATAAGAAGCATAGGCTGTAGTCGTGATATAAAGTTTGTCTGTTGTCCTCCAGCTGTGACGAATAGACATAAGTGGTTTGTGGTATTTATTCTGACGCTCATATAAGGTCGATCCATTAAGCTCGCCCCAATGAACATTGTATTTCAGCCCCATCTCCCTAAGACCCGTAGTGTCAATATAGTTCGTAGATGTCATTTCATTTTCAAACTCAGAAGCTCCTCCGTCTTCGTCATATCCGTACTGAGAATTGAGCTCAGCATAGGCTTCTTGTTCTTCTGCAAGAGATAGTTCTCCATCGTTAAAAATCGCATCATAGGCTTGACTGTACTCTGTCATTTGAGTATATTCATCATCCGACCCAGTGAACAGACCTCTTGCATAATCTTTGTTGTGAGTAGCTATTCGTTGCTGATACCCACGGGCTGAATTCTGCGAAGGAGCACCGGTAACGCTTAAAGACAATATATGAGATCCGAGTTCCTTTTGAGCCTTTCCATAGTAGAACCATGAATCAGTATAAGTTTGGGCAACATATCCTCCGCCGTGCTTGTAACTTCCAGAAAAGGTAAATCCCCATCCACCAGCTAAACGACCAGTCGTATGACCCAGCGTAGTACGCGTCATCCCAAAACTACCCATCTCCTGTTTCACACTCGTTTTCTTCTTATTTTCAATTCCAACAGTAATAATATTTACCGTTCCTCCAATCGCTGGAAGAGCAAGTTTCGAAGCACCAAGCCCCCTTTGAACTTGCATCGTTTGAGTTACAAGGTCTAGTCCAAACCAGTTGTTCCAATAAACCCCACCACTCTCCATATCATTCACGGGAATACCATCTACGAGAACACTCACGTTTCTCTGCTTAAAACCACGGATACTAATACTTGGCCCATTGTCATCTGACCCTGCCTGAGTCGCATAGACTCCAGGAGTGGAGTTAAGCAACATGGGCAAAGGTTGAGAACCTAATTCTTCTTGAATTTGAAGTGGTTTTATATTTGAAAACGCAACAGGGGTTTCACGTTCTATCGCGATATCTGCAACTACCCTTGCTTCTTGAAGAAGCACGGACTCCATTTTAAAATGAACTTCAAGTGTTGCGTTTGCAACGACATTTACTTCCTTCGCCTCAGGCTCATACCCTACATAAGAAACGCGAAGGCTATATTTACCTGGAGTAAGTTCAATAGAGAATAAACCGTCGAAATCAGTGAGAACACCTACTGATGATTCACCCGCACCGTAGATAACCGCAGCCTGAATTAAAGCCTCGCCAGTTATAGCGTCATAGATAGAACCACGTACAAGACCCGTTTGGGCTGATGCGGTGAGCATAGAGCCTAAAAAGAGCCCCAAGAAAGTGACCAGGGAAAAACAATGAATACGAATCATGGAAATGGAATGCTAAGTAATTAGCTTATGCCGAATTAGCGGATAACAGATTAACGAATGACGATGCGGTGTGCGAAAATCGAACCACTCAAGTACTGAACGTTCACGAAATAAACACCTGCCTTCCAATCTGACGTAGAGATCGACCACGTGCGGATATCTGAAGTAGGTGCAATCACCTCGACGAGACGCCCCTCAGGACTGTACACTTCAATTTGCTTTACAGATTGGCTGCTTTCGATGTTAAACTGACCGTTTACAGAAGGATTAGGGAAAATCTCTAATGATGGTGTCTCAACTAGATTGTTTATTCCAGAAGTACCACAAGCACAGGTGTGCGATCCCAACCCATCCCAAGTATTCACTGGAAGCGTATCCCATTCAAGAAAAGTATCAAAAACCACAGGAGGAACATTTATTCCATGCACTACATCAAACTTGCGTCGTAATGTGTGGTTAGAAGTAAGCCAAGCAGCACCATCACCAACATCTGTAAAACCGTTCTCAGCATCGTTCGTCCAAGCTGTGCCTGGGTTTTCTCCTGGCTTTCCGAAAATATCAACTACAATCGTCCCGTTCTTTACAAGAACAAGAGCATCGTTTCCATTCATGTATGTTGGAGCAGGATAAGGATTGTCCAATTGATCAGCTATTCCTTGCAATACTGGGTCACACATCGGAGAAATTGCTCCACCGCCGAGATCAACGTCTTCCGTCTGACCATTTACCAGAACCCAAGTAGTAAGAGAAGGTAAAGTACCGAAAAGCTGTGTAGCATCAGTCACTGTTCCTTCTCCATTGCTCCAACGTTGTAATTCATATGTGCTTAAATCAATCGGTTCTGAAGTGGTGTTGAAAAATTCAAGACCTTTGTTATTACCTGTACCTTCAAAGTATTCAGAGATAATAAGGTCATCACAACTGAGCTGAGCTGAAGTACTTGCAGAAAAAGACAATCCTGCTACGAGAAAAAATATTGTAGAAATGCGCATATATTTATTTTTTGATTTATGAAGCCAAACTTACTGACTATCTTGCATCCAATGAAAAAAATAAGTGACTTTTCTCGGCTATTATTAATAACTTCTTGTTTCCTCTTCATTGCAGGAATCACATTCTTCATTGTATCTCATCAATCTACCGAGATTGAAAAAGATGCTTTCCACAAATTCGAACCGCAAAGGGCAGCAGCCTTTAAGTGGTCATACCCCGATAAAGATTGGAATGTTTCTGAAGCAGATGCAGCATTAAAAAATGTGCGACACCATTTTGAAGCACTAGAGGGAAATGATTTTTCGAGAGAAATTGGTGGATCATGGAGGATGGAGGGTCCTGGAAACATTGGTGGAAGATTAAACGCAATAGCCCAAGACCCTTTCGACTCGAACCACATCCTTGCGGGAAGTGCCGCAGGAGGTTTATTTGGAACAAATGATGGCGGCGCGAACTGGTCGTCACTCACAGATGATTTCGCCTGGATGGCAATGGGTACAATCGCTTTTCACCCCACCCAAGAAGGAACCGTCTACATCGGCTCGGGTGATCCACAGATTTCATCCCACCCAAGATTGGGCGATGGGGTACACCGATCCGTTGACGGAGGGGCCAACTGGACTCATTTGGGCCTCGACAGCGCACGAATCGTGAGTAAAATACTCATTCTTGAAGACTCCCCAGAAGTAATTATGGCCGCAACAATGGGCAACCCTGCCGTAAAAGGACCCGACAGAGGTCTATACCGCAGCTCTAACTCCGGAACCACTTGGGATCAAGTTCTACTGCCCTCTGATTCAGCTGGCGTAAACGACCTCGCGTATGACTCTTCAACTGGAATTATGATCGCAGCAGGGTGGAATAGACTTAGGAACTCTACACGATCACTTGTTTTGGGACCCGAATCCAAATTATACAGATCTGCTGACGCAGGCATCACATGGGAATCTGTAAATAGCCCATGGGGGAATTTGAACCGATGCAGAATAGGACTTTCTGAACACAATGGCGTTTTCTTCGCATTGGTGGTGGGGTTAAACATGCAAATCGACAATATTTACAAGAGCACGGATGGAGGAATTAACTGGACTCCTATTATCAGCGACACTTCACCTCTTGCGAACGCATTGGGAGGTTTTGGCTGGTATTTCTCTAAAATCAGAGTGAACCCATGGAACCCTGATGACATTACATTTTTAGGAGTGGGTGCGTGGAATTCTCTAGATGGGGGAGTGACTTGGTCTGAACTAACGCCTCTATGGTGGGAGTATTCTGTTCATGCTGATAAACATGATTTACAATGGGTAGGGCCAAACTCAGCTATTTTAGCTACCGATGGAGGAGCGTACAGAACCGACGATCACGGTGAGACTTGGACCGACATAGATAACATCAAAAACTCTCAATTCTACAAGGTGGAATGGAACCCACATAACCCCGGCGTTTATACAGGAGGAGCTCAGGATAACGGAACAACTAGTGGCTCCTATTTAGATGTGGACAGTTGGTCGCGCGATAGAGGCGGAGATGGCTTTACTCCTGTGTTCCACCCTACGAATCCCAACTATAGGATAGCGACTGTTCAGTGGGGTAATTTTGCTTTTTCTGAAGATCCATCAACGACACCTAGCCCCAGCTGGATAGATATGGAAGACCTAGAATACGATGACAGAAAAGGCTGGGACACACCGATTATTTTGCATCCTGCAAACCCTGATCACATTTGGACAGGAACTCAAAGAATGTGGAAAATGACAGGATCTCCTTTGGGCAGCTGGAGCCCCATGAGCGAAGACCTGACTCACAACATAAGTCCTGGACTTGGATACAGAATCATCACGACTATTTCAGGATCTCCCATTGACGAAAACATCTTAGCCGCTGGAACTTCAGACGGAAGAGTTCATTACACGATCGATGGAGGTGTCACGTGGAATTTAATGACCGACGGATTGCCGGAACGCTACGTTACCGACCTTTATTTCGACCCATTTCATCCCGACTCTATTTTCTGTACAGTGAGCGGTTACCGTGATTACGCATATACACCTCATATTCTAAAAGCTGAACTTGGAGGAGCTTGGGAAAGTGTTTCTGGGGATCTCCCTCAACACCCCATGAATTCTGTAGTAGCACTGAGCGAGTTGGTTTGGGCTACAGCTACAGACGCGGGAGTATATGCAACTGTAAATGCAGGAGTCAACTGGGAGAGATTGGGCAACATGCCCTGGATACCCGTTTACGATTTAGTCGTAGACACCGTGGAAAGAAGATTGGTGGCAGGGACTTTTTCTAGGAGCATACAAAGCTTTCCGCTAGATTCAATTTTAGTGGGAACACCTCCTGACCCTGTTTTTTATTGTTTAGAAGACGTGGTGCCAAATAACATCATTGACACGAACGATGTTTTACTCATGCTAAGCCAGTACGGATGTATGTCAGATTGTTCAACCGATATTAATGGCGACGGTTATGTAACGATTTCAGACGTATTGGCCTTGCTTGCAGTATTCGGTCAACCCTGTTAACTCCGTATTCTTTCACAGGTGACTTAAGTAAGGTCGTTTCTTACTTTTACAGGCAACGAGTCGCGTACTGTGGAATAGCTATGTAGTAGGAGTTCCCAAAACAACTTTGGCGGAACATCTGAAATCGGAACTGGCGACACTGTATTCCAATGTTTTTTATTCATATGCCATCCTGGAATGACACCCTCATATTCACTCCGCAACTCCACTGACCGTTCAGGATTACATTTAAGATTGACGAATTTAAAATCTTCAATATCGAGTAAAGCAAATATTTTTTCTTTCGCTTTATTCCCCACCTTAAAGACCAAGATTTTGTTGTCGAACGGAAAACCCTGAGTCACTCCTGGAAGTGTCGAAACGAACTCCAAAATTGTTTCTGCATTAACATCGTGGTTGATCTCTTGAATCAATTCACGTTTCATTAAAACGTTTTCGACGAATCGCCAATCATGCGATACATCTCTTCAAGCTCTGGTTTTTTAAAATCGCGCCAGGTCCCTACAGGCATATCTAGGTACATATTCATGATGCGAACTCGCTTGAGTCGCCCAACTCTATATCCGAAATGTTCGCACATTCTACGGATTTGCCTGTTCAGCCCTTGGGTAAGGATGATGCGGAATTCGCGGTCTCCTGTTTGTTCTACAAAGCAAGGATTCGTAACCGTTTCTAAAATAGGAACTCCATTCCCCATATCACGAATGAAACTGCCGATAATAATCCGATCAACAGTGACGATATACTCCTTCTCATGGTGATTCTTCGCTCTCAGTATTTTATTAACGATATCCCCGTCGTTCGTTAAAAAAATTAAACCCTCACTGGGCTTGTCTAACCTGCCTATAGGGAAAATTCTGGTGGGGTAGCCGATGAAATCTATGATGTTATTTTCCTCTCTACTTTGGTCTGTGGTACAGACAATCCCCACAGGCTTGTGAAATGCCAAGTAGACCAATTTATCGCGCACCCCATCTCCCACTAACTTACCGTCAACCATCACCTCATCACCCGACTGCACCTTCGTGCCGAGCTCAGGAACCTTCCCGTTAATCGTAATCTTACCTTGTTCGAGGAGCCTGTCTGCAGCCCTTCTCGAACAAAAACCTACTTCGCTTAGAAATTTATTTATCCTCGTTTCCATTTCGCAAAGGTCGTGCTTAAATTCTACTAAACCTTCACCGTTAAAAAATCTGTAAAGCGTGTTGTGTAACACGGGGAAAGTCGCTCCTGACGGAGACGCCATTTTCGATCGAAGCCCTGTACCGCGAGTCGGACTTTGTCGTGACCGAGCTTCGTGTTTATGGTGTCTATCGAAGTCATTAAAGAGGTTCGCTTCGATCTGTCGACGACATCGAAAAGTCCGAGTTGAACTTCTGCAGATGGGGTGATCGAACTCACTAGGACGCCCGCTTTTTTGTACGAAAACCCATCTCGGTAAATAAACTTGAGCGCCTGAATCGCAGAAGCGACAATTTCGAGGGTGTCGTTCGTGGGAACTTCGAGCTTGATGGTGCGCGAAGCGTTGTATTGTGGCGCTTGAGGTTTAAAGGAGTTCGTCATCACGAAGGTGGTAATGGAGATACAGCAACTTCCTTCCTTCCTGAGTTTGGACGCGCAATTGGCGGCGAAAGTTCCCACGGATTCATTTAGTGCATGTAAACTTTGTACTTCGGAGCCAAACGATCTTGCTGTTCGTATGCTTTGTTTGCGCGGGGAGACGTCGTTGACTGGGGAGCAGATCGTACTTTGAAGTTCCTTCTGCAACCTCGTGCCTGTTATGCTTAGGTTGTGACGGACCCATGCGGGGTCGGCCAAGGTAAGCTTCAGCGCCGTAGTTATCCCGTAGGATTTCAGCTTGGAGGAGGATCGACTACCGACACCCCAGACGTCCTCTATTTTACAGCGATGAAGTGCGCGCTCTACATCGCAGGACGAATTCAGAACGAATACGCCATTCATTTCGGGCATTTTTTTAGCGATACGGGTGGCTACTTTTGCCAGAGTTTTCGTCGGAGCAAGACCTATCGAAACAGGTATTCCAGTCCACCTCTCCACCTTCTCACGAAGGGCTCTAGCACGCTCCTCGGCGGCGGGACCTTCAAACACGAGAAACGCCTCGTCAATAGAATAGACCTCCATCTCATCGACATCGGGTCGAATGGTATCCATTACGCGCTTAGACATATCTCCGTACAAAGCGAAATTGGATGAGAAGACATGAATTCCATTGCGCGCAAAAAAAGCTTCGTTCTTAAAAGCCGGGACTCCCATTTTTACACCCAACGCTTTTGCCTCGTTACTGCGAGCGATAACACAACCATCGTTATTCGAAAGGACGACGACGGGTTTGGAAACGAGGTTGGGCCTAAACACACGTTCACACGATGCAAAGAAATTATTGCAATCAACGAGGGCAATCACACCTTGTGAATTACGAATGTCACTACACCCCACACCTGAAAATCCGACTCTTCTCCAACCTCTATCGGCTTGAGCTTGGGGTTTTCAGGAATTAAAAGAAGTTTGTCGTCCTGAATATCCACGCGCTTTACCGTAAACTCTCCATCTAACACCGCCAGGACGACGCTTCCCTTCTGAGGTGTCAGCGATCTGTCTATCATGATCACGTCCCCAGTCTGAATACCCGCGCCCACCATAGAATCACCTTCAACCCTACAGCAAAATGTTGCAGACGGATGTTGAACGAGATACGAATTTAAATCCAGGTCCAGGTCTAGATGATCTTCTGCCGGAGAGGGGAAACCCGCTTGCACCCCCTCATCAAAAAATGGCACTGCATCAAATGCAACAGCACTTGCGGGACACCCTGTTAATTTAATTTTCCTATTCATACCTGTAGATTAAAGAGCTTAGACCGTGAATAAAGGCAACCTAAGTAGCACAACCATCGTCTTATATAAAAGCGGACAGGGAAGTTACACAAATGATTCGTGTTTTCACGCCTACAAGCAATAACTTTTAACCTTGTCCAAAACAAGCCGATCATGAAGCCAACATTAAATCTCCTCTTTCTTGTTTTCGCTATTTGCGCTTCAAACGATCTACTCGCACAAGTAACAAATCTCACAGAGATATCCCTCATTCCCCACCATACCCAACACGACGTACCTAACTCACTTAGAGGCGTAAACCAGACCGCAAACAGCAACATCAATTACACCTATAATACCGAATTTCTAGAGGAGTTTACCGCTATAAACCCCGGGACGATGAGATTCCCAGGGGGAACTTTCGCGAACAGTTATGATTGGGAGCTCGAGCTGAATGACTCCAGCAACCTCAACCTTAAAAAAACAATCACTCTGGCTGATTCTGTAGGTGCAGAAATCAACTACGTAATTAATTACGGAACTACCACACCGGAAGAAGCCGCAGCACTCGTGTACCTACTCAACGATCCAGACCCCATATATGCCGCACAGCGTCAATTACTCTTTGATGTTTCAGAGCCCATCGGCGTCAAGTATTGGGAACTCGGGAATGAGCTCGCCGCAAAATGGGAGTGGCACGTTTCATGGGTGGCAGGCGGACAGAATCTTTGGATTAGGTACCAAACAGATGTAGACCTATTAAATATGCCCAGAGCAACTACGGATTACCTCCATTATTTCGGGGGAGAGATTTGGCGCAAGGGATGGGTACCCATGGCTGGTGATGGAATGGATCCGATCAACTCGATGTTAGGAACAGTAAAAAGGGCTACAGCTCAAGACGTGATTGCTGGAGAAATGAACATTGACGTTGAATTTGGCCCCATATTTCAAGGAGAGGTGATTGTTTGGGCTGTAGAGACCTTGATAGATCAAGCCAACATGTCCACGTTCTGCGACACTGAGCCTGATAGCATCTGTCAACAAGCTATATATGACCTTATCGCAGCACCTCAAAACCTGCTTGACCCCACAGAATACACGGTGCAAGCAGACGGTACAATTTCAATCCATCCCACGACACCTTTATTTGAAGATCAAACAATCCTTGTAGAATATAAAACACATCACGCAGGCGCTTTTGACATCAGAGACGCGATGAAAATAGCGGATCCTTCAATAGAAATTGGATACTGCATCGATTTCAGAACAAACCTCCTCAATACAGCACTAGGATTTAATACAAGACTCCAACAAAGTCCTCCCGATTTCTTAATCGAGCACCCTTATAACTCAAATACTGACTTGGCATTGAATTTCGGATTTTTATCTGAGCTTATGCATATCGTTGACGAGAAGATCTATGAGGATTTTATTCCTCACGAAGCGGCGTTAGATATCACCTGTGCAGAACTCGGAATCCCAGAAATAGGGCTCGCTCTCACCGAATGGAACATTCGACTTTGTGGACCTGGAAATTGTAATCCAGCTTACAACGGCATCTTGGGAGGTTTGTACACAGCAAACTTTTTCAGCCAATTCTATCAAGCAGAAGCAGACGAGGTTCTGGACATTCGCCTTTCTAACCACTTTGCGGGCATCGCTGAAGGCATGAATCTCATCCACATGTGGCATTTCATTAACGATTCAGTTGTCCCCACTGCGCAAAGCGAGGCAACGCGCATGGTCAACGAGGTCATCGGAGATTATATGCTTCACTCCGAAGAAATGGTGATCGAAAACAATCCTATATCGACTTTACATCGCCAAGTGGATAATCCAGATGGAAGCACATCCTTGATCACATACGAGGCTGAAGCACTTAAAATTTACGTAAGTGACGACACCGATAACAACGTGCTCAATCTTCTAATCTTAAACAATGACGACAGCTTAGCTCATGACATTCAGTTTGCTATTCCATGCGACAGAATCGGGGGAGTTGTCGCTGATTTAGAAATTCTTTCAGGAGACCTAACAGAAGTCTCCTCAACAGACGCCTCAACAATCCAAAACGTATCGGACACATATACCTTCTCTGCGCCAATGTTCAGTGTCAGCACTTTAAAAATACCATACTCCCCTGGATCAGGTTGCTTGTGCTATGCCGATTTCAATAACGATGGATCAGTCGGTGTTATAGATTTATTAGAACTACTTTCTGATTTCGGTTGCTCAGAAAGTTGTGATACCGACTTAAATGCAGACCACAATGTTGGAATTACAGATATACTGATTTTGCTCACTTTGTTTGGAGGGACTTGTGTCTAATGATCGATTTATAGCACTAAACACAATCATCCACCATCATTTAAGAAACAAATACTCCACTGTTGTCTTATATATACAAGGTCATGATGGGTGGAAGAACGTCGTCTGGCACATCAAATCTAAATACTTATGCTGACGGTCAACTTGGCGGAGACGATTCACAACAAGTTAAGCTTTGGTGGGACGTTAACTAGGCGATCTATTTAAAACTGAAATTTTGGAATCCGCACCAGTCATTGAACTGGTGCGTATTTTATTTTTATAGCCTACTTTTAAAACATGATAAATCACTGGGACAAGAGATACAAAGAAAATGAAGCCGCATACGGTAGATTGCCAAACGATTTTTTTTCTACAGCCCTGACAGAGCTAGGAAATAGGATGGACTTAACAGAAAAGTCGATACTGCTACCCTGCGATGGAGAAGGGAGAAATGCATTGTTCGCAGCACAAATGGGATTAAGCACATCATCCTTTGACAACAGTGCAATTGGAGTATCAAAATCTTTACAATGGGCAAAAGAATCAGGAGTAGAGATAAAAAGTTTGTGTGAAGACGCTTTTGAATACAAACCCCAACACAAATTCGACATCGTTTGCTTAGTTTTTGTACATATGCCGGAGGAACATAGAACAAGATTCCACAATCTAGCCCAGGATTGGCTGAAGCCGGGAGGGATTTTAATGCTGGAGGGATTTCACAAAAATCAACTAGGACGACATTCTGGAGGACCTAAAAGAATAGAAATGCTCTTCGATGAAGAGATGTTGCTGAATGATTTTTCTAAGCTTAAACTGATTTCGATTCGCAAAGTAAACCAAAACCTTGATGAAGGACGTTTTCACCAGGGTTCAGCTGTAACGGTACAATTAATCTGTGAAAAGTTGTAAACGAGACATCTAAAACAGAGAGCTAAAAGCAATAACAACAGTCCTAAATTGAAAGATTATGAAGTCTTTTGTACAAAGGTTGACATTGACGTAACAAAGGAATTAAGTGCTGAGGAAATGTAGATTCCTTAGGAATAAACTTCTTAAAGCCAGTAGAAGAATGGGTGCTTGAATACCAATGTTTAGCCCAAATTCCATCTTCTTTTTTAGGGCCCGACTTCCAATTCAACATCGCAGAATCAAATACAACATGGGCACGTTTACACAACTCCCTAAGTACTCGCTCAGGATCTTCCTGTATCGATTTTGAATCAACAACTATAGGTGTAATTCCTTGCCTGTTAAAGTAATCTAAGAGTTCAATGTGAGCGTCATATCCTGTATCACTCAATGATGGATTCTTAATGACTTTGTCATACGAAGGCAACATGTCTTTAGGGTCTCGAGTCAGAATAACATTCACCACGTCC
>Ga0308022_1000533_pt1 | contig 14232 bp, 13 predicted proteins | sample Neamet353_FD_201297 | JGI IMG/M metagenome (GOLD analysis project Ga0308022, IMG submission 201297) | Marine microbial communities from water near the shore, Antarctic Ocean - #353 | ecosystem: Environmental > Aquatic > Marine > Unclassified | place: Southern Ocean | collected 2014-10-02 | reverse complement strand
CCTACAGATAGCGATGTTCCTTTAGCAGAATAAAAAGTAATGCCGACGTGGTGGAATTGGTAGACACGCCACCTTGAGGGGGTGGTGAGCTATGCTCGTGCCGGTTCAACTCCGGCCGCCGGTACCAAATTTACATCTATTACCAATCATAGATGCCCTAAAAGCCCCTAACCATGGGGCTTTTTTTTGCCTGTGATATAATTACTGTCCAGCACTGTCTATTGATGTCACCCCATCTTAAGGGGTATATTCGGGGGTATATATTGAGAGATACCCCCATGGCGCTAAATATACCCCAAATCAAGAATGCAAAAATTTTAGATAAACAGTACAAGCTTGCTGATGCTGGTGGTCTGTATTTACTCGTGCATCCCAACGGGTCTAAGTATTGGCGGCTTAAGTACCGCTATCTTGGTAAAGAAAAAGTTATGGCGTTTGGGGTCTACCCAATAGTGTCGTTAAAGGACGCTAGGCTAAAGCGTGATGAAGCTAAAAAGATCCTAAGTGACAGCAGCGACCCAATTCAGATAAAAAAATCCAACCAGCGTGCCAAAATGCTCAATGCTGAAAATTCGTTTAATAGCATTGCACTTGAGTGGTGGAATAATGCACGAGAGGGCTGGAAAGAAGAACATGCGGACAATGTGTGGCGGACACTTGAAGCAGACGCCTTGCCTTACTTTGGTGATAGTCCTATTAAAGAAATAAGCCCTGGTGAATTACTAGAGGTTGTCAGGCGTGTTGAGGCTAGAGGTGCTTTGGACGTAGCTAGCCGCATTTTACAGCGATGTGGGGCCGTATTCCGCTTTGCTATACAAACAGATCGGCTTAGGTATAACCCCGCCACAGAGCTGGCTGGAGTCCTTAAGACGAGAAAGGTGAGGAGTCGGCCATCAATGACTCGGGAAGAGTTGCCTAACTTTCTAAAAAGTATCGATAACTACAGTGGTGAAATGGTTACTATATTGGCGCTTCGGCTCACAGTGCTAACGTTTGTACGGCCCGCAGAGATTAGATTTGCCCGATGGGAAGAATTCGACTTTAAGGATAACTTGTGGCGCATACCAGCAGAGCGTATGAAAATGCCTACAGACCATTTGGTGCCGCTGCCGCGCCAAACCTTAGAACTACTGGAACGCCTGCGGCCAATCACTGGGCATTATGATTTACTATTCCCCGGGTTTAGAGGGAAGGATAGGCCAATCTCTGAAAATACTATGAACCAAGCCTTAAATCGACTGGGTTATAGAGGAGAGGCTACGCCGCATGGTTTTAGAAATACTGCAAACTCAATTCTGATTGAGAAGTTTAATATTGAGGCCGTAGATAAACAGCTAGGCCACCAGCAGCGCAATAAGGTGAGAGCGGCCTACAGTCGCCATGCTGAGTATTTAGAAGATCGTATTAAGATCATGGAATGGTGGGGTAATTACATTGAGCAATTAGAAACTGGCTCTAATGTAGTTCCCATTAACTTTGGGGTCGTTGGTAAATAAGATACACTCAATGCTGCTGTGCCTAGGCTGATCCCCGAAAAGGTGGCATACCTACCCACTCTGGCACAGTAACTATTTGTAGGTCGCAGAGGTGTGACATGGATAACAAACCCCCGTTTAATGATAGTTGTGAGGATATGAAATCTTTAATGGCTGTTTACACCATACTTGAAGCAGCAGCACTATGGTGCGGAATCACAAAACAGGAATTGCCTGCCGTAATTAAAAACTCTAATCCAATTTCAGATACCAGTATTGGCAGGAGCATTTATAGACACCCATATGTTTCATGTATAGAACCATATACACGCGCCATAGCCCAAGCGGTCGATGACGGATCATTACCTCATACCCGTGAAGACGGTAAAATTCTGACGAAAAATGATATGGCAGCCCATGAGCGCCGGCATGTTACTGGAGTAGCTCTAAAGAAATGGATTAGTACTGCCTTTCCAGAGAAAAGGCCCGCATTCTTATTTGATGACCTAGAGCGTGATACCCACACATCGATAAGTGCCGATTCTTATAGGGCTTTGCTTGCTGACCGAGACGCTCTAAAAGTACGCCTAGAAGATGGGCATAATAAGTACAAGAAACTACAAAACGTAAACATGGAACAAGCCGAGGAAATCAAGGTTCTTAATGGCAAAGTAGGTTCAAGCAGCGTTACCGATACAACCCAACGTAACTATGAACTTGCCATTGGACTTTTAACCAAAGCACTGGCAGACAAGGCAGGTGCCAATTGTGGCACTAAAGAAAACCCCAATATCAGTGGATTATCTGAATTACTACAGCAATACCTGCCTGCTGATAGTGTAGGGAGCCTTTCAAACAAGGCGCTATCTATTTCAACCTTGAGAAAGAGGCTCAAAGCAGGTTATGACTCTTTGGAAAACAGTTAGCTAAAGGTTTTTGATATTTATTATTAGGTTTTGGTAATTATCTAATAACCGCGCTATCGTCCATTACCGTGTACCCATGTTAACTACCGTCTCAGGAGACAATAACATGGCTACTAGCATCCGCTTAAAGCAAAGCAGCAACACCAATACATCAATTAACCCCCGCATTATTCGTTGGCCTAAAGTCCACGATAAAATAGGCCTATGCCGGTCGCATGTCCATCAGTTGATCACAAAGGGACTCTTTCCTGCGCAAATTAAATTAACGCCCAACGGTAGAGCGAGTGGATGGATTGAGTCCGAAGTAGACGCATGGCTTGCACAGCGAATTGCTGCGTCACGTCCGAATAACCCTGTAGCGGCGTAGGGGTGGAAATGAAAAAGGCCACCCAGATTCTTCCTGACTTTATTGACTCTCAAGACACATTCAGCCAAACAATGTGCCAGGCTCAAGCCGTGATAGCCGCCCTAAGTAATGATGATCAATTTAATCACATGGAAACCGACCACGTAGCCAGCCTACTGTTACTGACACGCAAGCACCTGGAGCAGCTAAACGTATCGTATAGCGATACTCTAGTGGCTATAAAAAATGGTAATTCTCTATGAAGCCATTACTTAAAGATTTAACCATTGAATACGATGTAATCACGTACCAAATTAATCATAAGGTTATCAAGTCAGATGCGGTACACAGCGAGCCTCTTGTATGGGGTATACGTACGATAGACGAACCCCGTTTAATATTCGCTCAAATCAATATTAAGGGTGCTCAACTCTCCAAACAAGTCGAATATTACTACAGCGGCCAAGAGGCCCAAGAGCCCCGTTTAAGCGCCTTAGCTGATGCGGGGGTAATGGCCTCTATTGATCTAGCACTACCCACTAGCAAGGAATCTAGCGGGGTGACACTATGAACTCGCAAGAAGCTTTCATTGACCACGCTAGCGAATATGGATTACACATTAGCCACCTTAACGATGATGGTCATTTGCACCGAGTCCCCGTAGAAAGTGACAAGGGAACGGCTCAAAGCGGTGTCTATGTTTTTCACAGTGACGGAGTACCTAGTGGCTTTATCGAAAACCACAAAACAGGTGAGCGTACCAACTGGTGCAGCAAAGAACCTTCCACATTAACCGATGATGAGCGACAGGCTAATTCCCTACGCATTGAAGCGGGTAAACTCCAAAGGCAAGAGAAAGAAAAAGCCAAGCATGAACAAACAGCCAATGAATGTCAGGCTCAATGGACTACCTTGCCAATCGCCACAAGCAAGCACCTATACTTAAAGAGCAAGAATGTAGAAGCCCTAGGGTTACGGTTGCTTAGTGGTTTACTGATAATTCCCATGCGAAACGGAAAAGGTGAACTTAAATCATGGCAAACCATTGATGATGATGGTAGAAAGCGCTTTGCTACTGGAGGTCAGAAACAAGGCCACTACCACATCATAGGAACCCCACAAGGATTGATCTATGTTTGTGAGGGTTACGCCACTGGCGCAACAATTCACGCACTCACAGGGCAAGCCGTAGCAGTTGCATTTGATGCGGGGAACCTTGAACCCGTGGCCAAACTATTAAGCAAAAGCCAGCAAGACATTCAAGTCATCATAGCCGCCGACAATGACCACACCAAAGAGCTAAATGTAGGGCTAACCAAAGCCACACAAGCTGCAAAAGAGCTTGGTTTAGAATTAGTCATTCCTATCTTTGAAGCTGGTAAAGACGGATCGGACTTTAACGACATGGCCGCCATAGATCAGGAGGCCACCAAAGCTGCATTAATCCCCAAAACTGACCACCAGCATGAAACCCCGTCCGGTGATGGTTTAGAAATTGACCGCCTGGCCAAACTATCCAAACTGGATTATGAGCGACAACGCGACCCCGCCGCAAAAGCATTGGGAATTAGTCGAGTATCGGCACTTGATGCAGAGGTAAAGCAACGACAGCGCCAAATACAGGCCCGTGATGATGCAAATGAATTACTCACAGGTATAGATCCTTGGCCTTACCCGGTGGATGGCAACAAGCTTGCCCTTGATATTAGGAGTCTATTCAAAAAGCATTGTGTATTACCCGCTGGTGGTGAGGTGGCATTGTCTATTTGGTGCATGGCAAGCTATGCCATTAATGCGTTCCGTATATTCCCCAAACTGTGTCTTTTCTCGCCTGAGAAACGATGCGGGAAAACAACCACTTTAGAAGTGACTGGCGCCTTAGTCTGCAAACAACTCAGCGCGTCTAACGTTACACCCGCTGTAATATTCAGGGCAATTGAACTTTGGCAACCCACGCTACTAATTGATGAAGCAGATACATTCCTTGGTGGTAATGAAGAAATGCGAGGAATTGTAAATTCAGGCCATAGGCGAAGCGGTGCTTTTGTCTTGCGTGTTGATGGTGAGGGTGCGGCAATGGTGCCTAAACAATTCAGCACATGGGCACCTATGGCGATTGCTATGATTGGTACGCCACCAGACACCATCAAAGACCGCTCATTAATGATCGTGCTAAGGCGAAAGCAATCAGGGGAGCAGATCAACAAGCTTCCTAGAGAGCCGCTAAAGTCATGGTATGAGATACGCCAGAAGTGCCAACGCTGGTACAGCGATAACCAACAAAAGCTACAAGATGCAGAACCTAATATACCAAACGTAGGTAATGATAGAGCAGAAGATAATTGGCTTCCTCTAATCGCCATTGCTGATTTGCTAGGTGGTGATTGGCCAGAAAAGATAAGAAGTGCAATGCTCACCATTGAGGGCAATAAATCGGATGATGAAGACAGTATAGGCGTGATGATATTGACCGACATCAAGCAGGCTTTTGCAGACAAGAAAAGCGATCGTATATCATCCCAAGGTTTAGTCGATTATTTGATTGATATTGATGATCGCCCTTGGTGTGAATGGAAGCGGGGATTTCCCATGACGAAGATGACGTTATCCAAATTACTAAAGCCGTTTTCAATAAAATCTAAAGATATACGTGTTAATCACACCGTTTTAAAAGGTTACACACATGACGCATTTAAGGACGCTTTTAGCCGTTATCTTGCATCTAAGCCACCTCAAGGCGCTACAACGCTACAAACCAGTGATAACAAGGCTTACAGTGTAGCGTTTTGTGAATCCGAAGTAGGGGCGAACAACCAACATGCTACACTCAAATCCACAGATGACGGGGCTTGTAGCGTTGTAGCGCCTTGGAAGCCAGAATTAGGGAGAGACACACCAAAAGGTGAGGTGTTGGACCTATGACACCTCAAACTGAATTGCTTTTAAATGAAATCAAAGCGCTTGGTGTAGCGCTAACTATCAATGGTAAAGACTTGCGCTTGTCTGGCCCTAAGGGAGCGATCACGGGAGCCTATAAAGTACGTTTACTGAACGCTAAGCCTGAGATTGTAGCGGCTCTAAAACCGCCCTCAATACATGTCTATGAAGTCACAACAAACGGCCAAGCCTTTACCATGCTTTGCCCACGACATTATGATCTAGCACTGGCTCAACAGTCGATTGATAACCAATTCGCCAATAGCTCCAACAATACAGTTATAGAGCGTAGGTAACCGCTAGGGTTGTCATAAGGTTTGAGTAAACAGTTTTAGAACTTTGATTATACGAGGATAAGGAATGAGCAAGAAATCAAAAATGGCTAATATTGAACTAAACATCCCCCAAGAACCTAATAACCCTGTTATGAAGTTGATCAAACAAACAGGTATTGAAGGCATAGCGCTTGATGTAATCAAAGCAATAATGAGCCCCTTAATAAACCTAATTGCTAATCAAGGTGGTAATGATGCTGACAGCGCATTCAATAAGTCAATAACGCTTATAGCTGCGTCCGATCCTAAGAATCAACTTGAACTCATGTTAGCAACACAATTGGCAATGACTCACATTACCTTAGGCAAAAGCGCACAGCTATTGGATCGTAATTATAGTGAGGTTAAAACTATAAACAGCCTAGGCAACTTGTACACCAAGTTATCAAGATTAGGCATAAACCAGATCAATACACTTGAACGTATGAAAGGCAAAGGCCAGCAGAAGATCATTGTTGAAAGGGTAAATATTGAAGCTGGTGGCCAGGCTGCTATTGGAGTTTATGAGGGGGTGGGGTGAATGCAAAAAAAGGACTATAAAGCCCTTGTAACGACCAATCGGTTTGATCTACATACGCTGCCCGGTTGTGGCGCTAAAACACGCTCAGGCGGCTTGTGTAAGCATAAAGGCATGTTCGTAATGGTCGATGTAAGAGCCACCACCGCTATGTTCACGGACTGAGAACTAAAGAAATCATTATCATGCGCAAACTGGTAACAGAGATGAATAAATCATTAAAATATCTAGTGCAGCTGGTCTAATAATGAGCGCCCTTAACAATCCTCGATGGTCACCACCAAACAGCAGTTTGAGAAGCGCACAAAAAATCAGAAGAGGGGTAGTGGTAAAGTGGGTAGTAAGTGGAGTTAGTAGGTCACCAATCACTCGTAATGGTACGGCATTAAAAGATCGAAATGATTCAAAGTTAAAGTGCTCAGGTTCAAGCTAAGGCTATATGGCTCAGTGATCTAGTGTAAAGTAGATACTAGGTGTGTCTATAGTAGATAGGAAGTAGGGACGGTTGAGTCCGTCGTTGCGATTTAAAATAAGAGTGAATCAAAGGGGGGCTAACAGACTTTTATGAACGGAATGGGTTAATGCTGGCAGTAGTAAAAGTTAGAGTAAAGCCTAGGAATAATTCTGAAAAAATCTAGTTTGGAATGATATGTGCTGTGGCTCATGTATAATTCTGAGGTAAAAAGCTAAAGTTCTGTTAAAGTCGCGTATATGTTTAATGAACTGCTTTAAAGGAGTTCAGGATTACTTCACTTGCCTTCGCGTTCTGGCGCAGAACTAGAGAGACTCGAGCCACAAAAAATGCGAGTAACATAGTATGAATACCTCTACAAATACCGAAAGCACCTTTAACGCTCAGCAGTTTCCTAAGCACATCGCAATAATAATGGATGGCAATAATAGGTGGGCAAAAAGCCGAGGCCTTCCAGGTATTGCTGGTCACAAGGCTGGGCTAGAAGCCATCCGGGGTGTCATAAAATCGACGATGCATTATCGGATTCCGGTGCTTACTTTGTATGCGTTTAGTACGGAAAACTGGAGCAGGCCACACGATGAGGTGCAAGCCTTAATGAATTTGTTAGCCTTCGCGCTAAGTAGCGAAGTTAATAAACTTCATAAAAACAACATCCGCCTACGCGTAATAGGCAATACGCTCGAGTTGGCTCCAGAGATTCAAAGCTTGGTTAGCGCCGCTGAAGACAAAACTAATAAAAATGACGGGCTGCAGCTCAATGTTGCCGTGAATTATGGGGGGCGCTGGGATATTTTAACGGCTGCTAAGAGTATGGCACGGTCTTTAATAAGCGATGGGACAGTCCCTGATATGATAAGTGACGCAGATTTCACTCGTCATTTGTGTCTTAGTGATTTGCCTGAAGTAGACTTGTGCATTAGGACAGGTGGGGAGTATCGTATCAGCAACTTTCTATTGTGGCAGCTGGCATATGCCGAGTTTGTTTTTGTTGACGCCTTTTGGCCTGACTTTCAAAAGGAGGAAATGCAAGGCGCGCTAGATCAATTTAGCCGTAGGCAGCGAAATTTTGGTAATAGTGGTGCTCGGTCATTTGAAGATCCCAGAGCATAGTGTGGAAGTACATTTCAAAAGCCCAAAAAGGATTCAAATAATAATGGATACAAGTAAAGTCAATACAATTCCGTTACTTGGGTTGGTTTTAGTATTATTTTTTATTGCTATAAGTCCGAGTGTGTTATTTTTAAATAAAGTAGTAACTTTTATTATTCTGAGCACAGTTCAATTAATAGCCATATCATTAATTTTCATATCCTTTGATTATCAAGATGTCCCTTTCAATATATGGATATACCCTGCGTACATTGGCATAGTGTTTTCAACGAAAGCTTTTATAACGATTAAAGATAATAAACGAGCAAGTAAATCAAAATGACCGAGCAAATTAAATATTTAGGTGTATGTATGTATGTTTTTACTAAGCGCTGCCGGACCATCGGTATGTTTTTGTTTATTTTTATGTCTTTATCGACTTCCTCGACTCACCTATTTGCAGCACCATCGGTGTCCCAGGCTCAAATAGATACATTTATGGCACTTCCTGAATCACAGCAGCGATCAATGGTGTCGCAGTTATCTGATGCGGAGAAAAAATCCTTATATCTATCGTTAGATACATCGCAACAGAAAGTGTTATTAAGCAAACTATCCGTATCTGAGAAAAAAATGGTATCAGGGGCGGTTAGCTCAGTACCCAAAGCATTACCAATAGTTGCCCAGGCTGCCTCTACAATTCCACCAGTACCTACCCAATCAAGCGGGCCTACGGTCGTAGAGAAGGCGGCAGCGGTCATTAGTAAAAAGGCGGATTTAACGGACGGTAGTCAGCCCAGAGTGGCGTACCCACCGTTAAAGCAGTTCGGATATTCTCTCTTTGAAGGGGCTCCGACTACCTTTGCGCCTACGACTGATATACCAATACCTAATGAATATATTATTGGCCCCGGAGATGAGGTCAACGTATTGCTGTTTGGTAAAGAAAACAACGAGTTTTCATTAACAGTTACGCGAGAGGGAGAAATCAATTTCCCACGTATTGGGCCTGTTTCTGTATCTGGATTAACGTTCAAAGAATTGAAAGACGTACTCTATTTGAGAATATCCCAACAAACTATTGGCACAAAGGCCAATATTACCCTAGGAACTTTACGTTCTATTCGTGTATTTGTCCTTGGTGATGTTAATCGCCCGGGCTCTTATACCATTAGCGCACTGTCTACTTTAACCAATGCACTATTCGTTAGTGGTGGAATCACGCCAATAGGAACGCTTCGAGATATTGAACTCAAGCGACAAGGCAAGGTGGTGCTTAGCTTTGATCTGTATGACTTATTGTTGAACGGAGATACCAGTAATGACGCTCGGCTATTGCCTGGAGATGTTATATTCGTAAAGCCATTAGGAAAAACCGTGGGTATTGGGGGTGAAATACGCCGCCCCGCTATATACGAACTGGGACCTAAAGAGAAAACAGTCAGTCAGCTATTAAGCTATTCTGGTGGCATGCTGCCAACAGCCTTCCCAAAAATATCGCAAATAGAAAGAATTAGTGAAAATGGTCAGCGCACGCTCGTTGAGTTAGACCTGTCGAAGAAAGCATCCCTATCGCAGTCTATAATGGACGGCGATACTGTGCGTATTTTTTCAGTGCTCGATCGTATGGACAGTATTGTCATGCTGTCTGGGCATGTAAGGCGCCCAGGCGGAACCGAATGGCGACCCGGTCTCCGTGTTCAGGATGTGGTTAAGACAATGGATGAACTTAAGTCTGGCGCTGATACCGATTATGGATTAATACGGAGAGAAGATGGTCCAAATGGGCATGTATCCGTGGTTCGAGTTAACCTTCAGTCGGCTATCAATGATCCATTTGGTCCCGATAATATATTGCTATCTCCCAGGGACCAGTTAACGGTTTTCTCCACCAATAATGAACGAGCTCCCATTATCAAAGGGTTGATTAATGAGCTAAGGGCGCAAGCTCGCTTTAATGAGCCAGCATTGGTAGTCAATATTGTTGGCAATGTGCGTTTTCCTGGGGCGTACCCTTATCAGCCAGATATGCGAATTAGCGAATTAGTTAGGGCGTCTCTCGATTTGTTGCCAGAAACGGACATGCAGTACGCACTCGTCAAACGAGAATACCCACTAGAGAACCGTATTGAGGTGTTTTCTTTTGGGCTCCATGAGGAGCTTAAATTAAAAGAAAGTGGCACTGATCTAAAGCTTCAACCTAGCGATCAGGTCACGATCTTTAACCTAACGCAAGATCGACAATCATTAATTGCTAATGTGGTTTCTAAACTTAAGGCGCAAGCTCACTTCGGCCAACCAGAATCAGTGGTCACTATCAAAGGTAATGTAAAGTACCCAGGCGCTTATCCTTTGGGCGAAAATATGAGGGTGAGTGACTTAGTGCGTGCGTCTCTAGATGTGTTGCCAGCAACGGACATGAGATACGCCATCTTGCGCAGAGAATCAGTCAATCGGGATCACGTTACACTAATTCCTCTATCTCTAAATCAGGCAATGAATGCGGAAGCTCTCGAGGACGACCCTGTTTTGCATGCAAGAGATCAATTACTCGTCCTATCACTGACAGATCAACGGAACGAGTTGATCAGTGAATATGTAGCAGAGTTACGCTTGCAAGCGCGGCACGGCCAACCAGAATCAGTGGTCACTATCAAAGGTAATGTAAAGTACCCAGGCGCTTATCCTTTGGGCGAAAATATGAGGGTGAGTGACTTAGTGCGTGCGTCTCTAGATGTGTTGCCAGCAACGGACATGCAATATGCGTTAATTCAGCGTCTATCAGACGATGAGACAGTAACAATAATACCGGTATCGTTGGATGACGCACTGTCGCACCCTGATAGTGAGAGAAACATCAAACTGCTCTCAAGAGATAGTCTCCTTGTCTTTAATAAAGATAGCATCCGTCGTAGTCAGGTTGAAGCTATTATTTCAGACTTGAATCGGCAAGCTAAGCTTGGTGAGCCCGCGCTGGTAGCGACCGTTAGCGGTCGGATTGAAGAAGAAGGCGAGTATCCTATTACCCAAGGGATGCGTGTATCTGATCTCGTATTAGCGGCTCGAGGGCTACAAGAAGCGGCTTACAGTATGACCGCAGAAATAACGCGTTACTCTATAGGTCTGCAGGGTGGATTTGAGGCTTCTCACCGCACTATAAACTTAGGGGCGGCGATGGCTGGGGACTTAAGTCAAAATATACTTATTGAGCCCCACGATACTGTATCTATTAAACAAATACCTGATTGGGATGTCCAGGATGTCGTTAGCATTACGGGTAAAGTAAAGTTTCCTGGTGTTTACCCTATAGTTAAAGGAGAAACTTTAGCTCAAGTGCTTATAAGAGCTGGAGGTGTTTCTGATTACGGCGACAGGGGTGCTGCAATATTTTCTCGGGAGTCTTTGAGAGATAGAGAAAATAAGAATAAAGAGAAGATGATCTCCGATCTGGAGATGGACATGGCACTGTTAGAAAAGGATCAGGCACTCCTCCTCAGCACATCCCCGCAAAGAGTGGAGGAAAAAACCAACGAGTTGGAGTCTATGCAACGGCTTATTGACCAAGTTAAGCTCTCAAAGTCCATCGGTCGCTTGGTAATTGATTTACCAGGAATTATGGCTAGCACTTCGCAAGATATTTTACTGAAAAATGGCGATAAATTACATGTCCCTCAGACAATGCAAGAAGTGGGAATATTTGGAGAGGTAATGAATCCCAACTCGCTATTACATACCGCCTCAACAACTCTTGGCCAGTATATTGAGTCTGCTGGAGGCCTAACCAGCAACGCCGACAAAAATAGAATCTATGTGATTAAATCAAATGGGGCTATTGTCACCGGCAACGGCACAAGTCAAAGTCTCTTCAAAAATAATTCAAGTGCGCTTGTTATTGATGCAGGGGATGTGATTATGGTCCCACTAGACTTAGATGATGTGTCTCAACTGACAAAGTGGACTAATATCAGTCAGATCACATATCAATTTGCCATCACGGCTGCATCACTTGCTGCACTCGGCATTTTCTAACTCGAACCTATATTGGAATATTTGAGAGATTCAAATGATAACAACGAACCAAACTGTTAACGATGACGAAATTGACCTACTTGAATTGTTACGGGTACTCTTTAATCATAAGTTCAGTATATTATTATTCACTCTAGTTTTTGGCGTTGGCGCATTCGTTATTGCTATTACAACGCCTAATACCTACCAGGCTGACATACTAGTAAGCAGCAGCGAAGGTGGAGGAGTGGGGTCATCCCTCGCTAGTCAATATGGAGGCCTTGCAGCAATAGCTGGCATTGATCTCGGGTCTGGAGATACGGGCTTAGAATCTGCATTAGCGTTACTCAAATCACGTAAATTTATAATCTCCTTCATCAATGAAGAAAACTTGAAGCCAGTTTTGTTTCCAGACGCGTGGGATCCGGAAGCAAAAGTTTGGCTAACGCTACCCCCTAGCATGATCAGTCGCATAAAAAATGCATTGGTTAACGATGCGGATGACGAGATATTAGACCCGAAGCCAAGCGATTTATCGGCTTATGCAGAGTTCAGTGCGATAATGATGGTTTCACAAGACAAGACATCAAGTTTGGTCACCATAAAAGTCGATTCAGAGGATCCAGTGGTGGCAGCTAATTGGGCTAACAAAATCGTTGTCAGGTTGAATGCATACTTAAAAAATGAGGCCATTTCACAATCTGATCAAAATATTCGTTATCTAGAACAAGAAATAGTGGACACTCCGTTAGTGGAATTTAAAACGGCGCTCTACGAGCTGGTAGAAGCGGAGGCAAAAAGCAAAATGTTTGCCAACGTGCAAAAAGAGTATGCTCTCAAAGTGATAGACCCGGCAGTCATACCGGAACGACCTATTAAGCCTAAAAGGTCTCTGATATTGATTTTAGGTGTGTTATTAGGTTTTATGGTGGGTTGTGCACAGGGTCTGGTAAGAGGTTGGGTTAATCGAAAAGTAGTTAATTAGCATCAAAAAACCGAGGTAGTTACATCTTTGGTGTCACAGCTTAATGTACTGCAGGTAGGTGTAAGTGGCTCTTTGTTGACTACCTACTATCCAAAGTACTTTAAAGGGTGGGGCAGCTTCTGTCATTTCGTAAATTAAGGGCCGCTACCTGCAACAATAACAACACCAGTCTCATGAGAATCAGATGCCCTTGTGGGCTCATACTGCCGCCTTTCTGTAGGCGTCTATGCGCTTTATTAATGTGCTGTAGCGGTAATGTCCTGACTCTGCCCTGTTAGCGCGATGTTTTAGTTAAGTATTCGGAAGCCGTCTCTGTATGTATGGGCCGTGCTCAGCTTTGCGTATCAGCTGATAGTATCTCATCTTTTATAAACTGAGCTGGTAAATATTAATCTAGGATTCGCTCATATCTAAATATGCTAAAATAGCACAGGGAAATATCAACTGGAAATCAAGCGGCATGACAGATCAAGGTGGTATTCGTATAGGTGCTGGCAGGCCTTTAGGGTCTAGAAATAGAGCTACGGCTGAGGTTAAGGAGGGGCTTTCTGAGTTGGCTAAAACTCACACTAAGGCAGCGCTAGAAGTTATTGTAGCATTGATGCATAACAGCGCGAGCGACAATGTAAGGCTAGCCGCCGCATGCTCTTTGCTTGATCGAGGTTACGGCAAGCCGTCCGTGGCTCAAATCGATAACTTTATTGGCCATGAAATTACGGCGTTTGAGGTTGTGGCTGAATGCAAGGTACTTTGACGCTATGGTTCCGCGGTGTCTTGTTGTCGTTCTCTTAAATGTGGTTCGATTATTAACGGAGGTGCTGCCATTTAAAATGCGGATAAATCATCAGTACAGCCGTTTAAAGTTGAGAGTAGTAGGTGCTAAATTAGATGGTATGTAAGGTCGCCAGAGAAGTTTAAACATTAGTATTTTTTAACGTTACAGGGGTATCTTTGGGGGTATATGTGTTATATTCATAAAATAACTGTTTATAAATCATATTCTTAACAGTTAGGTTCAACTCCGGCCGCCGGTACCATATTTACATCTGTTACCAATCATAGATGTCCTAAAAGCCCCTAGTTATGGGGCCTTTTTTTGCCTAAAATAAATTGCTGGTTGAAAACATCCTTGATTAGCA
>Ga0308022_1000521_pt1 | contig 14391 bp, 14 predicted proteins | sample Neamet353_FD_201297 | JGI IMG/M metagenome (GOLD analysis project Ga0308022, IMG submission 201297) | Marine microbial communities from water near the shore, Antarctic Ocean - #353 | ecosystem: Environmental > Aquatic > Marine > Unclassified | place: Southern Ocean | collected 2014-10-02 | reverse complement strand
TCAGGATTATAATCTATGACCTGATGGGTCATAAGATCAGGACACTGATTGATATGGACCTGGCGGCTGGGTACAAATCAGTGCAATGGAATGCTACCAATGATGCCGGGGCATCAGTTTCAGCGGGACTTTATTTTTATACGATCCAAGCAGGAAAATTCAGCAAGACTAATAAGATGTTACTGCTCAAATAATTCTACTATTTTCTTAATATTAACCCTTGCCTAGGATTAATATTGGTAGAGTTTGTCTTAATATTAAATGTATAATTCACCCATAAATATTATGAAAAAACAAACTTTTTCAATCCGATTTGGAATAATAATCTTATTAATTGCATTTATCCATGCACAAGAGAACAGGGATGCTTTAGTTGGAGCATGGGAATTTAAATCAATGACAACGATACACTATTCTGAGCCAAAGCAAGTTGAAATTATTTATAGTGGTGAAAAGAATAATGAAACTTTAATATTTGATCAAGATAGCAGCTTCACTTACAAAGGCGTGAGCAATGGGGAACAAGATAATGATACAGGATCGTGGATTACAGAAAGTAATCAGTTGATTATCGATTTAAAAAATAAGGAAACTATTAGTAAGTATAAAATATTAGATAACGCCTTAACCATTATTATCCATGACATGAAAACAGATGAATATCATGCCTTTGACACAGTTTTGGAGTATAAGAAAAGTAATTAGTCCAAAATCTAGAAAATAGAATTTGGAAAAGTAGCATGGAGACATGATGCGTTTTAATCTTTGAATTACCTTTTTACTAAGGTTGGGGCATAACTCATGATGAGGTAAGTCACATAAAGGAATTATGCCCCGGTCTCTACATACCGAACGCACCCAAGCAGGTACGTCTTATTAAATATACGTATCAAAATACATCATCCCTTACCGCTAAAATTTTGTTAGTGAGCCCCATCACATTAGATGTCATTGTTCAACATTATCCCAAATTAAATTCAATATCAGTATAAGGAATTTCAATGAACTGTTTTTAATTTTCTTGCTGTCCATTAGCAGTATTTTATAAAATTAACAGTTAATAAATCAGGAACAAATTATGTCTCAACATTCATTTCAAACAGAAGTAGGGCAACTGCTTCATCTTATTACCCATTCATTGTATACAAATAAAGAAATTTTCTTAAGAGAATTAATCTCGAATGCTTCCGATGCTCTGGACAAAATGAGATACCTTACTTTAACTAATGATGATTTTAAATCTTTGCCATTTGATCCAAAAATTAATATAAAATTCAAAGAAGGCGACAATCCAACTTTAACTCTCACTGATTCAGGTGTTGGCATGAGTCAACAGGATTTGGAAGAAACTTTAGGAACCATTGCAAGCTCTGGTACTAAGAATTTTATGGAAAATATGTCTGGTAATGAAAAAAAGGATTCTCAGCTCATTGGTCAATTTGGTGTGGGCTTTTATTCTTGTTTTATGGTTGCAGACAAAGTAGATGTATCTACCAAAAAAGCAGGGGAAGATGAAGCTTGGCTTTGGACCAGTGATGGACAATCAGGATATGAAATATCTAAGGAAGTACGGAAAGAACCTGGCACAACCATTACCCTTCACCTGAATGAAGATGGAAAAGAATTTGCGAGTCGCTGGCGTGTAGAAAATCTAGTTAAAAAATATTCAGATCACATTGATTTCCCGATATTTCTCACCTACGATGAAATTGATTATGATAAAGATGGTAAAGAAAAAAGCTCAAAATCAAAAACAGATCAAGTTAACGATGCGAAAGCATTTTGGGCACGAGATAAAAATGTTTTAAAGAAAAAGGATTATATCGATTTTTATAAAACACTTTCACATGATATGGAAGATCCATTCGATTGGATCCACACAAAAGCTGAAGGTAATTTGGAATACACCTTGCTTTTTTATATTCCAAAAACAGCATCTCCTGATATTTACCGTACGGATTATCAAACGGGCGTTAAACTATATGTGAACCGTGTTTTTATCACCGATGACGAAAAAGAATTACTCCCAACCTGGCTTCGTTTTGTAAAAGGAGTTATTGATTCATCAGATTTACCATTGAATGTGAGTCGCGAAATTCTTCAACAAAACCGGATGATGAGTAAAATAAAATCCAATGCGGTAAAAAAGATTCTCAATAAACTTAAGGATATTTCAAAAGACAAGGGTAAGTATGCCACATTTTTTGATCAATTTGGTCGTTTAATTAAAGAAGGTGTTTACCAGGATTTTGACCACAAAGATGCATTGACAGACTTACTTCGGTTCAAATCAACAAAAGAAGATGGACTCGTTTCTCTTAAGGAGTATGTTGATCGCATGGATAGTGACCAGAAATCCATTTTTTATATTACCGGTCAACAGGAATCATCCTTACGAAATTCGCCCTTGTTAGAAATTTATGATAAGAAAGACATTGAAGTATTAATTCTGGATGATGAGATTGATGAAATCATTATTTCATCTGTGCCCAATTATGACGAAAAAGATCTCAAATCTGTGAATAGAAGTGGTGCTGCAGATGACATCTCAGAAAATGCAGATAAAGATTCTGAAAAATCAACTAAACCGGTCTTGAAAAAAATAAAAAAGGTTCTCGGCGATAAGGTGAAAGATGTAAAAGTATCCAGCAGATTAAGTGATTCACCATCGTGTATTGTGGCAGATGAAAATGACCCCACTTCGCAAATGCAAGAAATAATGAAATCCATGGGACAAACTGGTATGCCTGCAATAAAGCCTATTTTGGAAATCAATCCAAACCATGAAATTGTGGAAAAATTAAAATCTATGACCAGACAAAAATCCTTTGATGATATAGCGCTGTTACTCTATGAACAGGCACTTATTCAGGAAGGAGTGACTTTAGAAGATCCTGCAGGATTTGTGAATCGATTAAATAAGGCTATATCTAATGGTTTAGCATGATGATTTTTTTACTTTGAAAGAAATCTATCTGAAGTCTCCTATTTACAGACGATGAATAATTTGTTACCTTTCCGCCCGTTATTGCCTTCTTTAGTCTTAATTACAAGTCTTTTCAGTGAGGCGATTCACTTTTTAAATTAAAATAACTAGGAAACTTAAATGTCTAAAACAAAAACAATAGCAGATCAGATCAAAGGCCATTTTGCCGATTTCGAAAATAACCACGAAAGTAATATGAACGGCAATAAGGCTGCAGGTAGCCGAGCTCGTAAAGCTGTTGGCGAAATTAAAAAACTTGTAACTGATTATCGTAAGGCATCTGTTGCTGGCGAATAATTAATTCAATTTTAATTGATTTAAAACCCTCACAATTTTCTGTGGGGGTTTTTTATTTTGTGCCAAATTATAATTATGTTTAATCATCCTAAAATTCAGTTTTTACGAAACCGGTTTATATTGGTTTTAATACCGCGAATAATAGTGGCAATTTTTATCATTCTACAATTTATTAGTATGATGGTTTATCCAGGTGGGACTATTCATAATAGAGTAGCGGTTGGATATTCATTCAGCAACAATTTTTTCTCAGATCTTGGCATTTATACAGCCTATAATGGTGAACCAAATTATTTATCCATGTGCCTTTTTATGATTAGCTTAACTCTTGTGGGTATAACCTTCATATTCTATTACATGACCCTGCCGCAATTTTATAAAGAGGACTCATTAAACTTTAAACTTTCCATTTTGGGAACACTTTTTGCTTTCGGAGGGAGTATTGGGTTGATAGGAACCGGATTAACGCCAGCAGATCTAGTTTTGGACATGCATGTATTTTTTGCCAATGGTATTTTTAAATGCTTTATGATAACCGCTTTATGTTATACAATTGTGATTTATCGATCTAACGTTTTTGAAAAAAAATACGCTTGGGGTTATGGTATTTTTTTTATTTTGATCGCTTTATATGTTGGCGTACTTGAATGGGCTCCCCCGCCAAGATCAAGTCAGCATGCGCTTGTATTCCAGGTTGTAACCCAGAAATTAATTGTTCTCACGTTTTGTCTAGCTATTGTATACCAGACATTCGGGGTATCTAAATCAAAAAATATTCTTTGATTATTATTTGATCAAAAGCTGACTTATTGTAAAGCTTTTCAATCGAAGAAATCGATTTGAATAAATGTGATTTGAATCACTATAATTAATTTAAAATTATAAATCATGTTTTTAATATTTTAAGTTCTGATAACAATAATTAAGAGAAATTATCATGAAAAAAACAGTAATCGCTTTATTCACTCTATCTATTTGTTTAGCATCAGGAAATATTCAGAAACAGATGGATGATCTAATGAGATCAATTCAGGATAAATATCAGATATCTGGCCCTGAAGATTTGTATAAATTAAAAACAGAACAGACGCCCCAACATGGAAGAACCGCTTCCCGCGATATGGGAGACTTGGTTGGTGATTGGCGGGTGGAAGAAGAGAATATGGAAGTTTTTGTTACGGTTGGGTCAGACCAAAGTATTCCTGACTATATGACACTGATGGCAATGGCAGAAGCAGAGGGCAGTATTACCGCCACCGCAAGTGATTATGTAGCAGAATTGACATACTTTTTAGATGTATCAATTATGGAAGGTGGTGATGGTGGGGACTGTGATATTTCTTGTGAAGATGAGTACAACGATTATAATGATTATGGTTATGATGTTTCAGATGAATATTGTGAATGTTGCCATGAAGACTATCCTATTGATGAAATTTGTGAAGATGATGATGAAGATGATGATGGGCCAGACGTATTGATCATGAATATGGATTTAATGGAATTCTTTATGCTATCATTTGGTATGGATTTAGATAGTCTTAATATTGAAAATCCAACTGCCTTAGCTGTTGGGTCATCAAACGATGATGACAATATTGATTTGGTTGAGGGGATAATGTTTGTTGAGACAGGTGTAATAGAGCTGATGTCAGATTCTGCAGAAGCAGTTGCCGCAATATCCATTGATACTCTTGATTGGTCTATTACATTTACCAATTTGAGTTTATATGATTCTACAGGAACAGCCGTTCTTACAGTTACCGGGACCATTGGTCCTGGTTGGATTGATTTCGAGGCAGGCGTAGAAACTCCTATTGATTTATTCAATGAAGATGGTGAAGGAGATGATAATATGGAATTTTATTTGTCATTATCTGAAGATTCAACCGGGATGGTTATTGATGTTGTGTACGATGATTATTATGGTGAAGAATATTCTGACACATCTGATATTGATTGGTCTGCAACAACAGACTCTTTATTCTTGTATTTTGAAAGTGATGATTATTATTATTATTATGAAGATGAAGCAGATACAATGGCACTAGGGTACATGATTATTGAAGATACACTTTTTGCAAGTGCTTCGTTTAATCCGTGTGAAGATGATGGATATGAATCCTATGAAGAATGTTTTGGTGATATGGACATCCCCGGGTTTGATGAATTGGTGGATGTTGAAAGTTTTCGTGTCAATCAAGAAACCGTTTTCACATCAACTGTATTGACGTCTATTGAACCAACAAATGGAGAATTACCTGAAGAGTTCAAACTCTATGCAGCCTATCCTAATCCATTTAATCCGGTGACAACTATCAGGTTTGATGTTGGGAGCACTTCACATGAATCAACATTGCGTATTTATGATGTTTCAGGACGGAATGTTGCAACACTTATTAATGGGCAGCTCCAGCCTGGGAGTTACGAAGTGCAATGGGATGCCCGTGGATTTGCCAGTGGTATTTATTTCTCAGAACTTATCTCTGGAACGAAACGACACACTCAGAAAATGGTACTTTTGAAATAGCATACTTACCATATTAAATAAAAAAGCCCTCCTGCATCATGCGGAAGGGCTTTTTTATTATTTGAATGGTTCGTTACCACCAGCCAATCATTTTCCACCAGATAGAGCCAATCCCGAGCCAAACCACCAGGTGATAAATTGAAACAATAAATCCAATTCTAAACCAGGCCAGTGGTTGGACATAACCATTCCCAAAATAAATAATAACGGGTCCTGTGGAATAATTGGTTAAACAACCGCATAAGTTGGAAAAATAAGCCATTACACCTACTACGAGAAATGGATTCAAACCTACACCAGATGCCACAAGAAAAATTGTTCCAACCAAAGCTACAATATGAGCAGTGAGCATGGAAAAAAAATACATGGAATAAAAATAGATTAGTGTCAGAGCAATAAGAAGCATTATGGGGGAAATACCAGTTAATCCATTTTCGATCAAATTCCCAAACCAACCTATAAACCCTAAATCTTTCAATCCTGTTGCCAGTGTTAACAACCCACCGAGCCAAATAAGCGCATCCCACGCTTTATGATTTTTCACCAATTGATCCCATGTCAAAGTACGAGTAAGTAAAATGATGACTAAACCCAAAAAAGCAACCGTGGTGGTGCCCCAACCATGAAAGGGTTTGGTCGACCAAAGAATCAGCATCACTCCAAGAGTGCAAGCTGTAATAATCTCCTGGCGAGACCATGGTCCAAGAGATTGAATATCTTCTTGAATTTTTTCACGTATCGGTTGGATTGAATCGATTGTGGGCGTTGAGATGTAATTAATCAATAATGGGAGTCCAGCCAAGCCGATCAATCCGGGAACGATGCCGCCCTTAGCCCATGTGAACCAATCAAATTGAATCTCAAAAATATCAAATGCTGCTTTAGAAATCAATGGATTGGCGGCCATCCCAGTAAGAAACATTGCTGCAGTAATGAGGTTGGCATGAGCGCCCACAAGGTGCAGATACTGCCCTGCTTTTTCCGGTTTATTTCTTGGTGATGATCCCAATGTGCGGGATATGGAATCAACGATAGGTGCTAAGATTCCTCCACCACGAGCCGTATTGGATGGGACCACTGGACCAAGGATAAATTCTGCCAAACATATTGCATAACCTAACCCTGTGATTGATCGCCCCAGAATTAAAATACAGAGTAATGCAATTCGTCGTCCCAGCCCAGTCTCGATCACAGCACCGGCGATCATGAATGCGACAACAACCAACCAAGTTGTTGTATCGCTGTATCCCATTAATGCGCTTTTCAAAGGGAGAATTCCCGCTGTGACAACAAATGTCAGCCCTGTTAATACACTGACTGCCATTGGAATTGCCCGAACCATTAAGGAGACAATAACAGTAAGAAAAATGATGAACAATTGGTATGCTTGGGGATCCAAACCATCGGGGCCGCCGATGAACCACAGCAATAGTCCTACAAATACAGGGGAAAGTTCTTTCAAGTATTTATCCTTTTTGAAATAAAATATGACACATAATTTAACATCTGCCTAAATTGAGTCCCGAAAAAACATATGGCAACACATTCACAACATATTCATACATTTTTTCCTGAAATTTCAGACAAATATCGACTTGAAATTTTAAAAGATTTGAAAAAACATTCATCTCGGTTGCAACAGTCCCATTTAATCAATAACAGATGGGAGAACCTGTATCTTGACCCATATCATGTTCCTGCTGTTAAACATGTTTTTATGGCTGCATCTGTTTTTGCGAAAAAAATTACAAATAAACCAGTCATTGTCCCTCACCAGGGTTTGGGCATTTCTTTTGATGAATTCTGGTTTAATGTAGCAAAATCTGGGGAATCCACTGGGTGGCACGATCATAAAAAAAAAGCTGTAATATCTGGTGTTTATTACTTAGATATTCATGATAATTCCGGTGATATTCATTTTCGGTCGAAAGTGAAAGATAAATGGAACGAATGGTCCCTGAAACCAGAAACTGGAAAAATGATTCTCTTTGATTCAAAATTAGAGCACTCAGTATCAGAAAACAAAAGTTGTCATCCCAGAATTTCACTAGCTTTCAACCTCTATACTTTACCTTTGGAAATACAGGATCATACGGCTCAATATTCCACTAATAAATTCTTTTCATAGTCAGTGTAAAAAATTCAAAATATGATAAATCGATTTAGTATTTTATTCTTTATTTTTCAGCTCATCTATGCAAATGATTTTGCCACAAGTACATTAGTTTCAGGGGAAGTAAGCAACCATAATCTTTACCCTGAAATGGCCGTAACTGATTCAGGAAAAATTTATATAGTCTGGGTTAATACACAAGGTGGCGGCGATGTTCATTTCACCATGTCTATTGACCACGGACAAACTTTTACCAATTTTTCAACAGTAAATCAGGTTGAGAATCATGCAATAACTATTGGGTTCAGCGGGCCGCAAATAGAAGTATGGCGCGATACAATCCATGTCATTTGGTCAGATCAACGGAATGGGTATGATCATTCAACAATCTATTATGCCCGGTCTATCGATCAGGGATTGACGTGGGAAGAAATGCGGATTGGTTATCCCAATGGTGTCAATTTTTACCCTGAACTATTAATTGATTCACAAGGAATTTTGCATGCGTCCTTCCATTATTATTCACCGGGCTCGTTTGCCTACCAATACATCGCCCATACGTATTCCTCTAATGGAGGAGAATCGTGGTCGAATTTTAACATCGTTAGCGATTATGAATCTGGGGAACCTTGTGATTGTTGCCCCGTAGAACTCCACGAAATGCCAGATGGAAAGATCATAAATGGATTTAGGAACAATGAGAATGATATTCGAGATATGTTCTCAATGGATTGGCATCCCGAAGACTCATCATGGATCAATTTATCTCCCATGTCTTACGATGATTATTTTGTGAATTACTGCCCTACAAGCGGCCCCAGTCTTGTCAGTCGGGATTCTACAGTAGCTATGGCTTATATGTCAGAAACAAATAGCGAAAACCGAATTTTTCTTACTCTATCTCATGACTTGGGGGATACTTTCTCAGTCAGGATCCCAATGGAAATGACCAGCGGCGTTAATTATCATCAAAACCATCCTTCAGCCGTAATGACCCAAGATGGTAATATTCATGTAATTTGGGAAGACAGTAGAAATTTTGGCAATATTCTTTATAGCGTTCTTGAATTGGGGCACAGTTTCATGACTGGTTTTTTAACAGTGAATGACAGCATTACATCATCCCCAGAGATTGCACCCCAGTTAGCATCAGATTCAGGCGATCATCTTTATGCAGTTTGGGTAGATCGTCGTTCTGGAAGACAGATAAGATTTTCAACAACATATCCATTAGACCTATCAGCAGAAGAAGGGTTGATTCCTTTAGATTTTTCGTTGTCTCTTCCATATCCGAATCCATTTAATTCAATAACCACAATTCGATTTTCAGTAAATGAATCTGTTAGCACAGGGAAAACATCTTTGCAAATATTTGATATTCATGGACGTTTAGTGGCTTTGTTGATTGATGGATTTGTAAACAAAGGAACGCACGAAATTCAGTGGGATGCATCGACTCAATCTAGTGGGATTTATTTTATTGCTCTACAGGCTCAGGGTTATACACAAACTGTTAAATCTATTTACTTAAAATGAGTCCTAATCATCGTAGATTGGTGGGCAATCCATTCTTACAATTAATACTAACTTTTATTTAAAAGGAAAACATAATGAATCGTTTAACAGTAGGAATTTTTCTATCTTTTACAGTTATTTTATCTGTGACTGCCTTGAATTATACACCAGATCCACTTTCTAGTACATCCAATTGTCAATATAAATCTGCCTGTGGCTCTAATTGCACCAAACCCTGTTGTGCACAAAAAGCCAAAGCATGTGGCTCTGATTGCACTAAACCATGTTGTGTGCAAAAGGCCAAAGCATGTGGCCCTGATTGTACTAAACCTTGTTGTGCGGAGAAGAAAGGAATCTAACTTTCATGTTTTCAACCACCAAAATCTTTCAAAAAAATCTACTTACACCCGGAATTCTTCTGGGTGTTTTGTTTTCCCAACCTATTTCAGAATCAATTCCGGTCCACACATATTCCATTGTCGCATTAGACGCAGAAACCGGTGAATTGGGTGTAGCTGTTCAAAGCCATTGGTTTTCCGTAGGATCTCTCGTTCCATGGGCAAAAGCTGGAGTGGGTGCTGTGGCAACTCAATCTTTTGTAAAAGTGGACTATGGTCCCGATGGGTTAAAACTTATGGAAGAGGGAATGTCCGCTGAATCTGCACTGAATAAATTAGTGTTGGAAGATGAAGGCGAAGCAGTCCGACAGGTTGCAATGATCGATGTGAAGGGAAATGTAGCAACCCATACGGGATCCAAATGTATTTATGCTGCAGGACACCAGATTGGGAATAATTATTCGGTACAAGCAAACCTCATGGAAAATGAAACAGTTTGGCCAGCTATGGCAAAAGCTTTTGAAAACACTGAAGGTGATTTAGCTGATAAAATGATGGCTGCTTTATACGCAGCAGAAGGAGAAGGTGGAGATATCCGAGGAAAACAATCTGCGGCCATGTTGATTGTCACCGGCGAGCCAACAGGTGTCTCGTGGAAAGATGTGGTTATGGATATTAGAGTTGATGATCATGCGGAACCACTGAAAGAACTAAAGCGACTGATCCGTATTCATCGAGCCTATCAGCATGCAAACAAAGGGGACTATTACCTGGAGTTTAGTGAAATCGATAAAGCCTTGTCAGAGTATGAAATGGCAGCTAAATATTATCCTGAAAATCCAGAGTTGCCATACTGGTCTGCTATCACATTAGCCAGTAAGGGACAATTAGAGAAAGCATTGCCAATATTCAAGGATGTTTTTAAGCGAGAACCACGATTGCGAAAATTAACACCAAGATTGGTTAACGCAGGGTTATTACCTGACGATCCCGAATTAATTGAAACAATCATGAAGATAGATTAATAAATTTTATGAATAATTTAATTTTTATATTTTTACTCTTTTTCCAATTTGGTTCATTGAAATCAGAAGCAGGCCAATTGATTGATTATAACCATCAAACCACGATGACCCAGGATGATATAAATCTTATTTTATGGTTTGCAGGATTTGATCCTGTTGCGGATTATAGCATTTCGGCCTATGATATACACTATGAGTCCCATAGTGTATCCGGCACAGTAGATACCTTGTCTGGGCTTGTAATTATCCCACATTCATCCACAGAAGCTTTCCCTATTTTGACCTACCAACACGGCACAGTTATTCTGGATAGTCAGGCACCTTCGATCACGGGTATAAGCGCAGATAATCTTGAGATATTTTTGATAAGCCTAATTACTGCACCATCAGGATTTATTACTGTAATTCCTGATTATACCGGGATTGGAGACCCAGATAAATATCATCCTTATATAATTGCTAACTCCCATACACAGGCTTTGGTGAATATGATAAGAAGTGTTAAGCAATTATCAATTGAATTGGAAGGGAATGATGGGTTCCAATTCAATGATCAATTATTTCTTGCTGGTTATTCTGATGGTGGGTATGCAACGCTTGCATCCCAGAAAGGTATCCAAATAGATTATTCTGATGAGCTCTCCGTTACTGCTTCTTTTCCAATGGCAGGTCCCTATGATCTTTCAGGGACCATGGTAGACTACTTCCTTTCTGAGCCAGAATATACCCAACCCTATTATGTGCCTTATGTTTTGACAAGCCATCTATGGTATTACCAGGGCTTGGATGTTGATTTTTCAGAATATTTTGAACCATTTTGGGCTGATACACTGCCATCTCTTTTTGATGGTACTCATTCAGGAAGTGAAATAAATGAGCTGATGCCGGAAAACCCATTGGATATATTGCTTGATGATGTATTGGCAGAATTTGAAAATGATGAAGACCATTTCTTTCGCCAATCTTTGGAAGAAAACACCTTACTGGATTGGGTTCCGGAGAGTCCAACCTATTTTTACCATGGAATGGGTGATGATATAGTTCCTTATCAGAATGCCCAGATTGCCTATGATACTTTTGTTGCCAATGGTGCACCAGATGTATGGCTGACCCTTTACCCTGAAGAATTAGGAGGGCATTCAGATGTGGCATTGACATGCATCTTGGCAGGATATACAGTTATTCTTGAATATCAAAGGATCAGCCCCAAAGGAGATATGAATAGTGATGGCATTATTACTTTTGAAGATGTGAATCTGTTAAGGGAGTCTATTTTAATTGAGAATGATGTAACTGAATTCCAGTGGTGGGCTGGTGATTCTGATTATGATGATCAGCATTCCGTTATGGATCTTTTGATGGTTGCAGATCTAATCGAGTAACCTATGAAAAAAAATGTTTTCAAGGCTTTTGTTATTATTTGCTTGGGATATCTATTATTCTACTATTCTCTAATCTGGTCCACACACATCTAATGGTAGCGCCCTTGAAAAAGTTTGGAGTCATGTTCTTTTGGATGGGAATTGCCGCCTCGGTTGTATTGCTGATTTATTCTTATTTCAACATCCCGGATGAAATAGCGGGAGTCCTTTATTTTATCGCCATTGGTTTGGCCGCTTCTGGTGTGTTGAATTATTATCGCTAAAAAGTAATTTTTAAAATAATTACATTTCCCCCATATTTTCGCCCATAAAATATGACTCGCATAAGTGTTTACGTTTGAACAAATAAATAGAGATTAAAAGATCAAAATGAGAAATGCAACAGATGTGTTCAGCGAATGGGCTCTAGGTGGGAAGGATGAAGGCATGGAAAAAAATCATGCTGATGCAGTGAGCGAAATGTTAACACATTTAACGTACGGCATTGGGACATCTTTTACATTTATTGATGCTGGCTGCGGTAATGGCTGGGCGGTAAGAAAAATGAAAGACCATCCATTATGCGAGAAAGCAATTGGGGTGGATGGTGCTGAGGACATGATTCGGAAAGCCAATGCAATTGATGCTGTTGGAAATTATTATTGCTCTGATCTTATGAAATGGATTCCAGAAGAAAAGGTTGATTTCATCCATAGCATGGAGGTTTTGTACTATTTTAAAAATCCTGGTGAATTGATCGAACATATGAAATTGAATTGGTTGAAGCCCGGTGGGAAAATGATTATGGGTGTTGATTTTTATCAAGAACATGAAAGAAGCCATACTTGGCCTACAGACCTTGAAACACATATGACACTTTTGAGTGAGAAAAATTGGATTTCACTTTTCATCGATCATGGTTTTTCCCACATTGAGAATTTTAGAGCCAATGTTCAGGATGACTTTCCCGGAACTTTGGTTATATCCGGAGTGTTGGATTCCATATGATAATCATTCAAATACAAATTATTTCAAGAATGTTTTTTCCAATTATATTGGGTATCTCGGTGAATTCACACCTATTTGCTCAAGATCAATTTCTCATTAAAAATAATGTAAATTCAAATCAACAAAGGCCAACCGATCCCATGAAAAAAACAGATTCAGAATGGAAACGAGTTTTATCGCAAGAGGAATACCATATTCTTCGCAGTAAAGGCACAGAACGTGCCTTTACTGGGGAATTTGACGGGCATTTTGAAGAAGGAATGTATATTTGTGCTGGTTGTGGAAATAAGTTATTTGAGTCTGAGACTAAATATAAATCCGGGTGTGGTTGGCCTGCTTTTTATGATGCCCTTCCCGAATCAGTAGAAGAAACAGAAGATAACAATTATGGCATGAAACGGATCGAGATTACCTGCAGTAAATGTGATGGCCATTTAGGACACGTATTTAACGATGGTCCAGATCCAACTGGATTTAGGTATTGCATTAATTCGGTTTCTATGGATTTTAAACCCGACGAAAAAAAATAATGGCAAAGGAAGTGGTGAAGGAGTACGATCCATCCAAAGGATTCGGTTTTATTACCGGCGATGATAAAGAAGATTATTTTGTTCATGTAAGTGGTTTTCGGGAACATCTTAAAGGTCGATGACTCCGGGCAGGCCAAAAAGTTTCTTTTGGTGTAGACTTTGGTATGAGATGGGATAAGGCGATAAATGTAAGATTAGGGTAAAAGTAAAACAATCATCCACGTGGGAGGTGGATGTGCAATTATTTCAATAAAGTAATTTTTTGATTTAATACGGATCCAGCCGCTTCAACCTGTACGATATAATTTCCTGAAGACAGATTTCTTCCATCTAGTCTAAAAAAGTGTTTACCTGGTTTTTTTCTACCTAGATGATAATTTTGAATTTCCCGTCCTTTCAAATTAAATAACCGCACAGATACATTGCTTACAGCGGGTAATGTGAAGGAGATCATTGTAGTCGGGTTGAATGGATTTGGAAATGCGGCGTGTACTTTAAACTTGGCAGGGACAGGAGAATTATTTACAGATAGAGGTGATTGGACAAAGGGGATCGTCTCGAATTCTTGTCCGAAGACATTAGTCGCGATCTCCTGATCTAATCCGAGCCAATCCGTAATGACGGACGAATATAATTGACGGAAATCATGCTGGATTAGTAAGTTGTTATGTTGATCCAAATTGACTAA
>Ga0308022_1000492_pt1 | contig 14717 bp, 5 predicted proteins | sample Neamet353_FD_201297 | JGI IMG/M metagenome (GOLD analysis project Ga0308022, IMG submission 201297) | Marine microbial communities from water near the shore, Antarctic Ocean - #353 | ecosystem: Environmental > Aquatic > Marine > Unclassified | place: Southern Ocean | collected 2014-10-02 | reverse complement strand
ACTTTCGAAGGGTCGATTGTGCCCTCTAATGCATTCCAATATGTACCGAGTGCAGAATTCGCTTCTTGATGTGCTGCTTTTGTCTGTTGCTGTGGAGTAAGCCCTTGCTCTGCATTAATAAAAACGAAACTAGTTCTAGGCATATCACTACGCTTCCATTGGCCACCATCAGGGTGGTATAATTTAGACATCTTTTGGTGAGTAGCATCAATGATTTCATCCTTGGTAATAGATAGATTGAAGACCTTTACTGGAAGAATTGTGTTGACGAATTGTTGTGCCTTGGGATCGTGTGTTCCAGCAACTAATTGCAATAATTCACGGCGGAAGTTTTGTGGAATTATTTTCAAATCTTCAAAGACATAACGCTTAGGAATTTCAATCTCTTCAGGAACTGCTTCAAGTCCTTCAAACTCAACTGCTGCATCTTGGACAGCTTGCCAATCCTCATCGCTACGGAAATTGGCTCTGCTCAATATGGTCTTGTAAGTCTGAGTTGAATTGATTGTATCGCCTCTTAGCAACCTCAAGAAGATATCACTTGCTTCCATGAATATTTGTCCTCTCAATGCTGGCCATGCTGCTTCTTCTACCGAATTACGAGGAACTATCCCATAGGGCCTGGCCATGAACTCAAAGCGTCCTGCTGCAAATCCTACGTGTAATCTACGCTTTTCATTTGCATCAATTCCGAGTAAAGTTAGAGTGTTGGCAATTCTTTCTGCTTGTGCAATAGGTCCTCCTGATGCAAGAATTGAGAGAACTGCACTACCGATTTCAATATTCTTTGTTCTTCTAAAAGAATCCATAGCCAACTGCGGGAAATCAGTGCACAATCCAACCTCTCCAATCCAATGTGGAACAACTGGCCGCGAGTTACTCTTTTGTGTTTCAGTTGAAAGGTGTGCTTGAGCTAACCAGCCGACTGCGAAGCCCAAATCATCTGCGCACTGTAATTGCTGGTAGTAATTAGCGAACATCTCTTGTTCGCTAGGAACATATCCATCAGCATTTGGAGTTTGACTGATTGAGAAGAAAATATCGTGCTCCATAGTCTGTCCCACACACAGCCAATAAGTGACCGGTCATAACAAATGTGGCAGTGCTAATTGGAAAATGATATCCGGCGATTGATTGAAAACTACTTGGCGGTTGGCAGTGTTATGTCCATTCATGGCCAAGCGAGGAAGGTTACTACAAACACCTTGCAAGAAATGAAGAGTGCGGGTGAAAAAATCACCATGCTGACAGCCTATGACTTCTCATTGGCTAAACTGGTTGACAAAGCCGGAGTTGATATTATTCTCGTAGGAGATTCGGCATCGAATGTCATGGCCGGTCATGCAACAACTGTACCAATCACATTGGACCATATGATCTACCATGCACAATGTGTTGAAAGAGCGGTAGACAGAGCATTGATAGTTGTTGATATGCCATTTGGTTCATACCAAGGCAATTCTACAGTCGCCCTAGAATCTGCAGTGCGCATTATGAAAGAATCAAATGGACATTCAGTAAAACTTGAAGGCGGTTCTGAAGTAGTTGAATCTGTAAAAAGAATTCTGACCGCAGGAATCCCAGTAATGGGTCACCTCGGACTTACCCCTCAGTCTATTTACAAATTTGGAACCTATACTGTTAGAGCAAAGGAAGATGAAGAAGCTGCTAAACTAATCTCTGATGCTAAACTGTTGGAAGATGCTGGGTGCTTTGCTATTGTCTTGGAAAAGATACCACGCGAACTAGCCAAGAAAGTAACCGAATCTATTACCATCCCAACCATTGGTATTGGCGCTGGACCTGATTGTGATGGCCAAGTACTTGTCCTCCACGACCTATTGGGAATCACCATGGATTTCTCACCACGGTTCTTACGTCGTTATTTGAATCTGTCAACCGATATTAACAATGCTATCACACAATATTGTGATGATGTTCGTTCTGGGGACTTCCCTAGTGAAGATGAATCATATTCTGAATGATTTATTGTCACAGATAGATGAAGGCCAGAATCGCTCCACCTACTACTCCAATTTCAAGTCCAATCGCATGCCAAATCCCATAACGGAATGATGGTAACTCATATTGCCACCAGGTAGTATTGATCCATGCCCAAATCAATACTGAAAGATATGCTCCACAGAACATTGCATTTCCTTCAGTAAACCAAATTAGAATATAGGCAAAAATAAGAATACCCATCCCCATTACGTATTCTTTCAAGTCACCTTTATTATTGGGTAGTAAATATTTGTACATTAAAGGTGAAAATAATAACGCTAAAATTAATCCTCCCTGAACTGGTATCGGGTATTTATAAGGCATATAATTAGCAGCTATTGATTCCCAAAATGCTCCAAATAGCGCACCTATCAGCATTGGAGAGATGGCATGTCGAAAAGATTCGGGAAGCCATCCAGCAACAGATTTCCACTCATCCTCAGAATCGGCTGAAATTGGTTGCACTTCGGTTTCAGCCATATTGTTGGCGAGAAGCGATTTATCCTTGAGTCTTGGGGTTTTCAACTTGAAAATAATCGCATTAGCCGAATCCGATAAAGACCCTAACCCTTTGCGTCATGATATGGCGAAGGGGAAAATTGTCGCAGGATGCATAGCACCTCACCCCCCTCATTTGGTTTATGCAGAGAATCCAGACCAAAATGAACCAACCTCTGAAGGAGGTTGGGAACAATTGCGCTGGGGATATGAAAGACTACGCGACTCTCTTTCGGAAATTGAACATGATGTAATAGTAATTCTTTCACCACACTGGCAGACATATGTCGGAACTCATTTTTTAGGATTAGAAAACTTTCAGAGTTTGAGCGTTGACCCTGTTTTTCCAAATTTATTTAGATATCATTACGACCTGAATATTGATGTTGAATTAGCAAAGCAAATCCATGACAATGCTGAAAAGGCTGGATTAGCAGTAAAAATGATGGAAAATCCCGATTTCAGAGTAGATTATGGAACTATTACTACGGGCCATTTATTCAATCCCAAATGGGACAAGCCCTTAGTGGTTATTTCATCAAACCGTTCTACTGATTATTATTCTGCTGAAGTAATGCAGGAGATGATGATCGAACTAGGAAGAATTACTAGAGAAACTATCGAAGAAAGTGGTAAGAAGGCGGTCATATTGGCAAGTAATTCTCTGTCACATCGTCACTTTACCACCGAATCAGAGATTCCAGAAGACATGAGTAAAGAGCATATTGCAAGCCATGCAATGCATCTTTGGGACATGAGAATTATCGATTATATTCGTTCCGGGCAAACTCAGAGAATTCTCGATGAGATGCCTGAATTTATTGAACAAGCAATTGCAGAAAGTGATGGTGGAGGATTATCATGGCTTATTTCTGCCCTAGACACACCTGATTACCCTGCAATACTACATGGATATGGAACTATTATTGGAACTGGTAATGCGGTAGTGGAGTGGCCTTGTTACAAACACGAGGAGGAATCGCAATGAGTGACGGTGAAATCATCGGTTCATACATTGTTCCAGTCCACCCGCACACATATTTGGTTCCTGAACAAAACCCTGGTTGGACAAAACTTAGAGAAGCATTTGATGAAGCAGCCCTCCGCATCAAAAATAGTGAGGCTGACTTACTAATTATTTACTCGACAACTTGGCCCAGTATTATTGGTCACCAAATCCAAGCCGATCCTAATCCGGAATGGGTTATGGTCGACCATGATTTCCATGACCTTGGCTCAATACCTTATTCTTTCAATATAGATTCTGAATTTGCTGACGCTTGGAACGAAGCAAATCATAAGCGTGGCCTAAAGAGTCGTACAATAAACTACTATGGATTTCCAATAGATGTTGGCTCAGTTGTTGCTCTAAAACTTTTAAATCCTGATAATGCAATTCCAGCGGTAATAGTTTCCTCTAACGTTTATGCCAATCGTTCTGAAACTTCGGTAATGGCAAAGGCATGCTTGGACGTTGTCCGCAGTACTGGGCGAAAAGCAATAGCGATTACTGCAATGTCCCTTTCCAATAGAATGTTTACCGAAAATATTGACCCCGCTGATGATAAGATTCATTCTTTGAAAGATGATGAGTGGAATTGTAAGATTCTTGAATTGATGGAAAAGGGACGGCTTGAAGATGTAGGCCAATTATCACGCACCATTCAAAAGCAAATTCGCGTCCGAAAAGTCGTAGCCTTCAAGCCAATGTGGTGGCTTTCGGCTATGAACGATAATAGAAATGATTTGACTGGAGAAGTACTAGCCTATGAGGCAATTCATGGCGCTGGTGCTGCTGTAATACACTTAGACCCTGCTTCATGTGGAACTGGGGATAAGGAATATGATGAGGATGATGTCGAATATTTCTATGGCGATCGTAGTGTGCTTGATTCTAACGATTCAGAGGCCACAACTACCGAAGAGGAAGTTGAAGAAATTGATGAAACCACAACTGCTGAAGAAAATGGTCCTGCTTTATGGGAGCCTACAACTGCAGATGGTTCAGTCAATACTGATTCTGCTCCAAAGCCAGTAGGTGCATATCCGCATGCACGACGCGTTGGTGATTTGCTATACCTTTCTGGAGTCGGTCCACGTCAAGCGCTGACAAACTCAATCCCAGGTGGTCCAATACATGACGAAGATGGAGAACCTCTTGACTATGATATCAAAGCCCAAACTCAAGCTGTAATAGATAATATCGCATTGATTTTAGAAGAAGCGGGCTCATCTCTAGAGCAAGTTATTGATGTTACAACATTCTTAGTCGATATGAAAAGAGATTTCCAAGGCTACAATGAAGTGTGGGCTGAAACATTAGGAAAAATAGGACCTACTAGGACTACATTAGCAATTAGAGCATTACCTACCCCTATTGCTGTTGAAATGAAAGTTATCGCACAATTCTTAGACTGAGATTGTAGTGCTCACGAGACTCTATTCCAAGTACCATCATCGGCAACATCCCAGTATTGTACTTCTTCGCTGACATCTACATACCAACCAGTTGAACCTTGTTCTGTACCTGGTGCTGCTTGCATTACTCCAACCTCAGTAGCCGCTGCTGCCAGTTTGGTTCTCATTGCTTTGTCAATCCAGTCGCCATTGGTTTGTTGGTCACTTGTAGAGTTCGATTCATTTTCCTCTGCCCCGTTCACTTCAGATAATTCTTTTCCTTCCCCTTCATGCGAGGATGAACTTTCAGATTCGTCTTCTTCGTAATCAAATGCGTCTTCGACCCATTCATCTTCAGGGACTTGATTGGCTTTGCGAATTAGAACGACAAGTGTAATCAAAACAAGAGAAAGAAGGAATGCTCCCAGTCCCATTGCTGTATTGGTGGAACCAACTGCTCCACCAAGCAGTACTGATTCAACATCAAAGAAATTTTGAGCAATTATTCCTTCCCACAAGATTGTACAGGAACGGTCGTTTCCAGCAGAAGTAATCTCCACTTCCCATGTATCCGTTGTCACATGTGTTGTAGGTCCTGCTGTGCAAGAAATAGTCGTATTTGCTGCATCGATTTCGACTACATTTCCGAATGAATCAATACCGTTTGCCCTTAGTAGAAATACATCACCTTGAGATAATGCCTCACTATCAAGTTCTGCCACAATACGAACTGCTTTACCTGGTAATACAGTCAATGCAATCTCTCGGCTGGCATCTCCTTCTTCAATTGTTAATGTGTACTCTCCTGCTGCTTTTCCGGTAAATGTCCAATAACCAATTCCTGCTGATGAAGCCTCTAAAACCCCGATTGAAATAGGTAGGTCGTTGGTTAATACATCACTCGGCGCAGTATTACCGTGAATATCAACCACCTCAACGAATATGTCCGTTTCCTCACCTGCAATGGCAGTAAAACCACTGTCCTTATCAGTAATCAAATGCTGTGCTGAACCTGCTACAACCGTCAATCTTATCGTTGCAAAAATACCATCTGCATTTGCTCTTATTTCATGACCACCGACGGTTGAAGAAGAAAAATATCCTTGCGACAAAATTAGATCTAATGTTGAATCTACATCGTCGATTGTCCAATTAACATTTACTCCAACGATTTCATTTCCATAGGCATCAGTAAATTGTGGCTCTAGTAAAAGTGGAGTATCTGCAGGTAATATCATCGAGTTCCCGTTTAGGTAAATAAAGGAAAGATGGCCATGATTAACTTCTATTTGATTGGCCACATTATATCTTGAATCTGTAGAATTATCAAACCAAGTGCCTTCAAACCTCCACGTTGCAACTTTTTGTGGATTGAATACTGCGTGGTCCGACTCAATCTGAGTCAAAGAAGCATTACCAGTGGATAGAGAAATATCTCCATCTACTGGCCAATGGTTTCCAGAGCGGTCAAATGCTTCAAACAATACTACGCACTGGTCTCCTGCTGCCAAATGAGTTTTACTAAAGGATAGGAACGCGTCTATTGCATTTCCATGTACTACATTTACCTCTAGACTAGAAAGAACATCTTCATCGATAACTTGCAGGGTTACTTGTCCTGTTGAACTAGGAGTCCACCAAACCTTTTCATCCTCAGAATGGAGTCCTCCACTTGAAATCGACCAATTGGATAAGGGAGGAACTACATAGCCAGAATATCCATTATTGTCAGTTCTAATCGTTGCAACTTCGTATGCAGTACCGGCAGCATACGACTCTAACTCCTCCATAATAACCAATTGTGAAATCATGGCATTGGCTGGTACAACGTATAGGCTACCATTGCCAAATATAGCGCCTGCTGAAATTGAAATATTCCAAAGTCCTGGTGTTGATGCTTGATAATATCCTTGACTGTTGATAGAACCATTTTCTGCATACCACGAAACAGAACCAGCATTTGAAAGATTCATTGTAAAACCATTAGCGTCAACTAGTTTTGGCTCTAATAAAACAGATTGCCCAGAGCGAACCTGAACCCCATCAGGGAATATAAACTCAAATGGATTTCCCGGAAGTACCTCGACAACAACATTAGATTCCATTTGATTTAGACGGACTCTCAGATTGGCATCCCCGATATCTTCAGCAATCCATTGAGGATTTCCCTGTCCAATATAATCTCCATCAATGGTCCAAACTACATCAGTACTAACTTTTTCATTACCTCTTGAATCTACTTCGTTAGCACTTAATGTATAAGGTTGTAAAACCTGAGGTGAAAGTGTCGTAATTCGTAATGTATTTGCTTGACCAGACGTTACTGTAATGTTGTATGTTGAATTCAATGAAGCGTGATCGGCGCGGATTTCAATCAATCCTGCAGTCCATGGAAAAAACAAACCATTACTATCGATAGTTCCATTGCTACAACTCCAAGTAATTTCACCCTCTGCAACATTATTTACAGAATCATACAAAACTGCTTCAAAAACAACAACTTCATCAGCGGTCATAGAATATTGCGGTGATGTCACTTCAATTCTAGTTGGAGAGCCCGCTAACATTGTAACGTCATCATCTAATGATTCAACTGTCATCGGCTGAAATGCTTGGGTCAACAAGATGGTTAGAATCAAGGCAAATAGGTACTTTTTACTATTTGCATCGCCTATCATAAAACCACCTGCTGACTAAGTAATTTGATGTTCAGTCTTCCCATTGGGCCCAATCTGCTTCACCTTGTTGGCGATACCACCAAGTTCCAGCATCATCTTCCCACCATTCAGTTCCCTCATCATCGATGCGGTAACTTTCATCTTGACTGTAATCATTTTCCTCTGCTCCCGGTTCGGGTTCTGCCACTGGTGCTGGTCCAGAAGGACCGGCTGCACCACCGCGAGTTGGTCTTCTTCTCTCTGCAGTTGGTTCATCAGCATCCTCTTCTTCATCTTCGTCCTCGTCCCAATCATCATCATTTCCAGATAAGACAATCCTCAATACAATCAATAGAACAATAGCAATCGCTGCTGCCAAAAATGCCCCGACGTAATACAAAATACCACCTGCTTCAAAGAACCCTTCAAGAGTTCCTGTCACAGTAAAGGTTTGTTCTTCGCTTACCTGTCCGGATTTCACAGTGATTGTTTGGCTACCTTCATCTAGAGTGATAACTCTCCAAACACCATCGCCTTGGTTGAGAACCTCAGCTCTTCCAGTTGAATCTACCAGTGTACTCGGCGGTACAGGTATTTTATTCCAAAACTCATCAAATGCAGTTACATTAACTGTGAACTCTCCAAGTTGATCAACTGAATCGCTTGAAAGTTCAACCGTTATATGGGCAACAATTCTCTTTGCACTAACCGCTAACTGTATTTCGTTGTTAACAGTTGAAGAACTGCTGTATGTGAGGGTATGAGGCCCTTCTATTCTTGCGAGATAGGTATAGACTCCTTCTTCACTTGTAGAATTAATATCATGGGCGACTCCATTGTTTTCTTGCCACTCAACGTTTTGAGGGAATATGTTTCCATCGCTATCTTCTCCAGTGATTTCGATCGTTATTTCATATCCTGCTGTCGCAGTATTTGCATCTTCATTCGCAGAAAGTATTACGGCGCGTCCATGGTGAACTGTAATACCAACAGAATCACTAATTTCATAACCGGATTGACTAATATTGAATGCCTTTATTGTAAAGTTGCCAATCTCGCTGGCTTGCCATTTCATTCCGTTTGCAACTAATTGGTCGGTAATATCTGTAACTTCACCGCTTGATTCTTCAGTTAGTAACCACTTTAGAATGCTTGAATCAATAGGATTCTGGTCCAAATCAGAAAGTTCCGTAGAGAACTCAATCCAATCATCTGAAGTTATGTCATAATCACTAGATACGTCATCTTCACTACTTATTGAACTCAAATCAATATTGGTTAAAACACCATGTGATACAGTCGCATATATTGAAATTATATGAATCATATTACCATCATCATATGTTGCAGTGATGGTATATTGCGATGCTGATGCATAATCTGCAAGGAATATTGCTTGGTCATTCGGAAGATGTGATTCAAAAGCACCTTGATACTCTTGATGAGAAATTGACCAATTAGCGGTTATTGTCCAGCGATTATCCTTCATATCAATTGCCTTGACCCTAATAGATAATGTGTCATCTGCAGTTAGTAACATATTTTCCCAACTAACATCTGTTGAGTCAACAATCAATACCAAATTAGTAATCGCTCCTTCAGCAACAGTAATTGTTACATCAGCAGTGATAGATTCATACTTCGCTTGTAATAACTTAGAACCTCTTGATACTGGGCTCCAAGTTGCAGTTTGACCTGCACTTAAGTTACCATCAGCCACCTTTGTCCAATTTCCTATTGGCAGTGTTACTATCAGTCTATTTCCTCGCACATCTATTCTTGTCGTGTTAATGTATACGATGTCATCAGCAGTAATTGATGTTGAAGATGCTGCGAGTTCAAGACTTTGCATCTCTCCATGTCCAACTGTAATTTCTATCTGGGCGAATGCGCCTGAAATCGATGTTAGAGAAAGATTCCATGTACCTAAGTGATCTGGGAAGTATTGCCCATTCAATTCACTATAATTACCATTATTTGTACTCCAAGTTAGCAACCCTGCTTCAGAAACATTTAGTAAATTACCATACTGGTCGTAAAGAAGATGAGTTATGTCACACCATTCACCAGCTGGAACTGTTCCTTCACAACCTGTCAATTCGAAATATGCAGGTGTACCAGTGTCTACTGCAATCTCTACATCAACCGATTGTGTTCCCCAAGTCACAGTAACTGTTTGAGTTCCTGATTGGTGTGGGTAGAATATATTGCCATTAGCACCTGCCATTGAACCATTCGTTGCAGAGTATGTGATCAATTCACCTGAAACAATATTACCGAATTGGTCAACAACTGTTGCTGTAATCTCCAAGGATTCATCTGATGAAATTTGGCCGGTTAAAGGCGTTACATCGAGATTCGTCGGGGTACCAGGGGTTACGGTTATTGATTCACTAGAACAAATTAATCCAAAGCAAGCAGTAATCGTGTGCGTACCAACGTTTTGAGGAGTGAATAGTCCGAAGGAATCAATGCTTCCATCACTAGAACTCCAAGTTGCTGGTGCACTGATTTGCAAGAATTGGTGGTTATATGCTTGATGCGAGAAACTAAATGTGGAATCTGCATCAGTGGTTGGCACTGTTGGTGAAACCGTAATACTGCTAATATTTGTTGTATTCAACTGTATCTTTGGCCTCAGGGAAGAGGAAGCATATTCACTAGAATAGACGTTCATTGTAAAGGAACCTGCATTAGGAGTTGCAATAATTACCCATTGATTATCATTGTCAATAAGCATTCCATTGACCCCTACATCCAACCAAAACCATCCTGTGGCCGAGGAAGTAAGTGTGATTGTAGTAATTGCTGTAGCATCATATTCGACACCCGCCTGAAGACCTGGAGCACTCCAATTGGCCCCTGGCATAGATTGATTCCATGAAGAAGCAGATTGGCTCCAAGATGATGAAAGCATTTTGTGTACTGAGATATCCAAAGTAGATGCTCCACCCGATGCGCTCATCGATGAGATATACAATCCAAGACTTGCAGAATGTATATTTTGGAATGGCGCAAATGGTATCTGTGAATTATCTAGACCAATTATGGCCTTACATTGCGCATTAACAACAGAATCACAACCAGTACCAATACTGAGATAATCTTGGTCTCCCATGTTTTCACTTGGATTTGCTTCACTCAGAGTACTATCTCTAATATTTGTGTGACCAAATTGAAGCACTTCATTTCCTGTTTGGAAATCATAGGTAAAGGTCATATCTTGATTGTCAGTATGTGATGGGTCACCAATTGCGAACGACCAACGTGCTGAAGAAGGCCCTGGGATTGTTTGGTTAACACCTTGAACCCACCATGAAAAGACATCTCCTGCATCTAGCAGACCACTGAAACGGAATGTTGTACCGTTAATGTACACACTTTCCCAAGATTTGAATTTATAGACACCAGTTGAATTTGCAATTGTGACGATATATCCACTCGCACCATTTACTGAATTCCAAGATAATACTGGACTTGACTGGCTCTGAAGAACCACTTCATTGGTATCATATAGAACGCTTCCATCTAATGGGAATAACAATGACGGTTGGTTCGGAGGAACAATTCCTGCAGTGTTGTCAACATAATCTAAGGTCAATTGTGGACGACGAGATTCATTGCCGTTATAATCACTTGAGAAGAAACTGTGAGTTGTTCCCGGCGTTCCTACAACCTTCAGCAATATTGACATTGTAGTATTACCATTGGCAATATTAGATTGCGCTAGGCTAGTCAAATCAAATTCATGCCACCCACTAGGTGGCATTAGAGTTAGAGTTGTTCTAGTTAATTCAGATGTTGAACAAGTTGGGGCATTACTCCAAGTAGCACTTGATTCGCTGAATGAAGGGCAAGCATGTGCAGAAACTGTTGTTGAGGTTGTTCCAATTACTTGCTCTCTCCAAAGTTTGAGAACCATTGATGTAGGTGTCATAGCCGCAGGCCATGGAATATCTCCCAAGTAGAATTCAAGGAGAATTTGACTCTCACCTGTTCCTGATGATGCTGAACCCAAATTAATACTAGTGCTCGAACCTTGATTAGTGGATGCCGTTGATTCCAGTTCCACATCCGGTATTAGCGGTAAAGTTCCGCTCTCTGAGAAAATTGAACCACGTGACAATATTACTGTATGATTACCACTCCCATCATCAGATCCAATTGAATCTGGAGTTCTATAACTGTTAACGGTCGACCATTGACCGATACGGTCGTTTTGATCTGCTCTAATACGCCAATAGGTCCATCCATCATCATATGAATTATTGGAGATTGTCACCGTATTAGTGCTGGAATTGAATGAAAAATCAGTTCCAGCTAAATCGTTCATATCAGTACAGTCGGCAAATGTCATACGTGGAGAGTCTGAACCACAACCAAACCAACGGGTTTCATTGTTTTGAGACTCTGTCCAATTCAAATCGAATACGCTCAATCCAGAAGGTCTAGGTGTGCTAGTATCCCATAGAGTAGTTCCATCCGCAGGTAATAATCCAGTTGATGCTGAAGGAATCCATGGTGCTTGTTCCATGTAGGTGAAATTAATTCTTGGTCTATTGACAACACTTGTTGCTTCACTACTATGCAATGCATATGTGCCCATTGTAGCCGTTCCGTATTCCTCACCTTGGATTATTAGAGAAATTGTACTTTGACCATTATGAATTGCTTCTTGAATGGCGCTAGTTAAATTCCAAATAACTGTATCACCTGAAGAATTAATCCATTGTCCTTGGGTAAATGGTAGGTCGCTATCTGTACTTTGATGCGCACCTTGTACATTCCAATTAGTCGTGGATGATGGATCGGCCCAAGTTGAAGCATCACTCCAATTTGTATTCATTACCGATACTGAAGTATATACTGAACCTGAACCGGATGCAACTGAGAGTTCCAAAGTAGCATTTTGAATTTCATAGATACTTGGAAATGGAAGAACACCTAGATCAAACGATATCAGCGTGTTAGCATAATGGCTACTTGACAAAGGACTTGTTCCTACATTCAACGTTGTAGTATTTCCAAAGTTGGTAAATCTATCACCGCTATCAAGGTAAACATCTTCTGTTAGAGCCGGATAATTTAGTTTTTCGACATAGGCGCCTTCTTGGATTGAGACCCAAGCAGATGTTGAATCTATTTCGGCACTCATTTCTTCTGGTATGTGGAATACTGTAGAAGTACTACGTGGACCCAGCATCTCATCGACAACAGGTTGGACCATCCATCTTACTTCACGGGTATGAGTAATGTTCGTTCCTGGTGTAAAGGTTAAATTTGTTAAATCGAATAATTGTGGCTGAGACCTAGAGTCATAGGTGGTTAATCCTTCCATTTCCTCATTTGCATCAGCCATAATGAAAACTCTCCAATCATCAATATTTGCTGAATTAGAATGAGTCCAAGACATAGTAGGTTTGTATTCTGGAATTACTGCATGTGATGTAGTATTCCAAGTGATCGCATTGTTGCTAGGACCTGCATGATTTCCTGCAATGGTCGGTATTGAAGCACTACCATTAGACCAAGTTAAATTTAACCAAGGTTTGTCAGATGAGGAACTATCTGTTGAAATGAATTGGACATAATCTTGAGTTACCGTGCCAGATGCGTAAATCATCAATGACAATTCACTAGAACCTGCTGCTTGGGCGGCTTGTATTGCCTCTGTGACATCCCATGTCATCCAATCCGCAGATACACTGTCTTGAATATCTGCATAAGTGCCGATGTCTGTTCCAATATTTCTTCCACCGAGAGCCGACCAATTGTTAATTCCATCATAGGTTGTGTCGTTTGCATCAGCATTCCAATTTTGCAATACCGGCCTAATCGCTAGTGGCTCATCTATGGATGAACCAAATATTGAGTATAGGTTTAAATCTGCATTTGTAATTCTTGCATTGCTTGGGTTTGGTAATTGATTTAGTGGGATCTTAATCAATCCCGCTGATTGGTATCCAGTTGACATCTCGCCCACATAGAGGTATCCTGATGTATCATGAGTAGAACTTGAACCAGACCCTCCTTCAACCACATATGTATCTGTGAAATCGGGAAGGTTGAGAGATGGCATAGCCTTTCTGTGATGCAATTCAACTGCTGCATTCTCTGAATCAATAGGCCAAGTGGTAATGTCTGGTAGAAGGAAATTAAATGTTTGTGACCAATTACCGAGTTGGTTTGTGGTCGATATTGCTCTTACTCTCCAGTGCCAAGTAGAACCATTATCCAAATTACTTGCTGGGGTATAGGTTAGATTTGTTGTATCAAAACCAGAATCTAACCATGAAGTTGTCATGATTAAATCAGGGGTACTGAATGAAGTTGATTTGTCCATTTGTACTGCCCAGCCACCTATGCTCATGGTCCCATTGAAAGACCAACCCAATTCAGGACGGTGTTCTGGTGCGGTCTCAATTCCAGGAGTTACAGACCATGACCCGTTCAGTGGTAAAACTGGAACCGCGTCATTCGGAACTGCGTCAGAACCTGGAACATAGACAAAGGAAAGTTGTGGTCTATTACTTGCGGTTATGGTTGAACCTGGATAGATCATTATGTCTCGGTCACTGCCAGACCCTGCACCTGTTACGCCGATGATGAAGTCTGCAGCCCTATCTTCTCGCATAGCATTTTGAATACCTAATGTTACGTTCCATTCAAGTGTATCACCTGCTGAATAAGAAGTTCCAACAGTTAATGAATCGATGAGAGAACCTCTTTCCCAGCCTTTTGCCCCGGCTGAAGCCCAATTGTTGACTCCATCATAAGTAGCCCAAGTTGCTCCTTCAGCAGTCCAATTGTGTTGTCTGCTCTCCCAAACAGCAACATTCGGTGAACCGCTAGGATAATCTGCCAACTTAACGGTTAGATGTGCAGATTCAACTGCATATCCGTTCGGCAGTAAATTAGCAACAAGATTACAATTGAATAATACACTTGTTTCACTAGGCCAAGTATTGTATGAAATTTGCATTTCAGTCTCGCCATCGTAGTTGGTAGTGGAAGAACCGCTGTCAATATATGTATCATCACATTCGGGGTATAGGCCATCTGTTGTACCATTACCGTCACTTAATCTAAACTCGTATCTATCGTTGCCCAACCAAGTACTCTCCAATCCACTGACGAGGAAATTAGAATATGTCCAATCGC
>Ga0308022_1000487_pt1 | contig 14767 bp, 10 predicted proteins | sample Neamet353_FD_201297 | JGI IMG/M metagenome (GOLD analysis project Ga0308022, IMG submission 201297) | Marine microbial communities from water near the shore, Antarctic Ocean - #353 | ecosystem: Environmental > Aquatic > Marine > Unclassified | place: Southern Ocean | collected 2014-10-02 | reverse complement strand
GTTCGTCGAAAGGAATTACTTCCCCAGATGATTCAATATTTGGTTGGCCCATTCTATCGACGGGTTCTTCGGCAATTGTTTTTACGTCGCCAACCACTTCTTCGAGTTCATCATCTTCAGTGTTTTTGGGTTCCATCTTCTTCTCTTTACCAGAAAAAGGTCGGACCATATAACTCCGAGGGGGGCTTATACCTTCAATGTGTGGCAGTCGTTTTCGAAGAAATGCTTTCAAACTGTTCAAATGAAGGCAAGGTACAAGCGTTCATGACTGAGGAAGGAGTGGCTTAAACCATGCAAGCCTATACAACATTCATCGAACGAGTCAAAGATATTCATCGTCTTGGAGCGCTACAAGGGCATTTAGGTTGGGACCAAGAGACCATCATGCCAACAAAGGGCTCTGAAGCACGTTCAGACATACTTTCTTGGCTTGCTGCAGAACGGCATAACCGTTTGATTGACCCAGAAATGGGTCAGATGTTGAACTCACTTGAGCAAGATAAAACATTAGACGATGATCAAAGTGCGAATGTTCGAGAGATGCGTAGATCTTACGACAAAGCAGTGAAACTACCATCAGAGTTTGTCGCTGCATTTGCAAAAGCCAAATCCGAAGCCCTCTTATCATGGCAGAAAGCACGAGTAAATTCTGATTTTAGTGCATTTCAACCCCAATTGGAAGTTCTCATAGGAATGACGAAAGAAAAAATAGCTTATTATGGAGGCCAAGACAATCCATACGATTTACTTCTTGATGAATACGAAGTTGGGATGAAAGTATCAGATTATGACCCATTGTTTGCCGGTCTTCGTTCCCGTCTCGTTCCACTTCTGCAAAAAATCACCATGGCCCAAGAGACAAACCCAGACCCAGTACTACCGGAAGGTCTTCGTTTTCCCATTGCATCTCAAACTGACTTTTGCATCAAAGTCTCAGAGGCGATGGGGTTTGATTTTGATGCCGGTCGTATGGATGCATCAACGCATCCGTTTTCTGCAGGGCTTTGGCCAGGGGACACACGTTTCACTACTCGGTTTGATGAATTCGACCCGTTTTCATGCTTGTATGCAGTGATGCATGAAACCGGACATGCTCTGTATGAGCAAGGGCTTTCGAAAGCGTTCTCATTGACGCCAAGAGGTGCAGCAGTTTCACTCGGTGTCCATGAATCGCAAAGCCGATTCTGGGAAAATCAAATTGGAAGAACACCTGCGTTCTGGAGTATCGCTTTACCTTGGTTCAAGGAGCACTTTCCTGAGGCACCTGAATGGGACCCTACGACATTGAACCGTATTGCTAATACCGTCTCAAAGGGCTTTATACGGGTTGAGGCTGATGAAGTGACTTATAACTTACATGTTATGCTACGCTATGAGATAGAGAAGAAAATATTCAATGAGAATTTACCTATCTCTCAATTACCTGAAACATGGAATACGATGTTTGAAGAATGGTTCGGGGTAAAAGTTCCCGATGATAGTGTTGGTTGCCTTCAAGATATTCATTGGTCAATGGGTGCTTTTGGTTATTTCCCAACGTATACTTTAGGAAATCTCTATGCTGCACAATTACTTGAAGCCATGGAAAAAGACTTGGGGAATATCGATGAGGTTGTTTCATCAGGTAACTGGTCGAGTTTACTTCAATGGTTACGGCCTCGTATTCACGAGCAAGGAAGTAAAATGACGCCTGCTGAACTTATTGAATCAGCAACAGGATCTCCACCTTCACCCGAACCTTTCCTTCGATATGTTGAAGGTAAATACGGTTCGTTGTACGGTTTGTAATCACTCATCTTCTGAACCAAGCATCGAATTCATTCGAGCTGTAAGTTCATTGATAGCGTTCATCAAATCATCTGTTCGGTCTTCTTCACTGTCGGTTCCAAATGACAGTCCAAGCATGGTGACCATTGCACCTGACAGCATAATTACTGCAGGCATATAGACATCTGATGCAGTCATTATGTTATCTGCTGCTTCCATCCAACCGAGTAATGCGCCAATAATAAACACACTAAAGCCGATAACGACTTGTTGATATCCTTCTCCAATATTTTCTTCGAGCCAACTCATATAGTATCCCAGAGGTAAATTATCGGGCTGAGTGTATAATCCTATCCCAATATTTGATGATAAATCTAATAATCAGCACTTATTTCCAAGGTGCCATGATGATTGGAGTGCCAGAAGTCCCCTTTTTAACCAGAATACGACCTTTTTGCCCAGTTGCCTCTGTTCTCTCAAACACTGGAACTCCACCTACAATTGTGACTTTTGGCCATCCGACTAAACGACGGCCGCTGAATGGATTCCAGCCAACTCGTGTCCAGGCATGCTCATCTTTGACTTCGTGTTCGGTTTCCATATCAACCAATACAAAATCAGCATCTGCACCAATTTCAATACGTCCCTTTCCAATCATGTTGTAACAATCTGCAACATTAGTCGACATCCAGCGAACAACTTGTTCAATTGTGCACTTTCCTGCTTTTGCATGCGTCAACATGACGGGGAGTGAAGTTTCGACGCCAGGCATACCACTTGGTGCCTTAGGGAAGCCGAGTGCTTTACCCTCCAGCGTATGCGGTGCATGATCTGTCGCAATGCACTGTATCGTGCCGTCGAGTAAACGGTTCCAAAGAATTTCCTTATCTGCTTGATATCGAATTGGTGGATTCATTTGCAAACGCGTACCATGAATCTCAACATCATTCTGATTAAACGTGAGGTGCTGTGGTAGAGCTTCTGTGGTGATGATTGCCCCTTCACTTGCTTCAGAAGGTAATGAAGTAATTTCATTCAACCAATCAGCCTCGAGACCAGAAGTCAAGTGTAGAATATGCAGTCGATGGTTATGAGTTTGAGCTAATTCCACCGCAAGTTGAGTTGCGAGTAAGGCAGTGGTATCATCACGCCATTCAGCATGTGCAGCGATGTCTGTGCGGTGTTCAAATTCTGGGAATCTTGAGTTCAAGCGCTTTTCATCTTCTGCATGAACTGCGATAAGCCCCGAGGTCTTGGAAAAGATAATTTCCAATGCTTCCCGTTCATTGACCAACAAGGTTCCCGTTGAAGAACCCATGAATACTTTGATTCCACAAATACCTGGGATTGAAAGAGGTGCACCTGGAGTTCCGACAACCTCTTGCAAATCTTCAACATTTTCAGGAGTAGCGCCGATAAAGAACCCATAATTGTTGATGCATTTTGCTGCAGCGGTATCTAATTTCATTTGCATACCAGCCATGTCTGTAATGGCAGGTTTGTTATTTGGCATGTCGAGGAATGAAGTTATACCACCACTTACCGCAGCAGCAGAGCCGCTTTCGAGGTCTTCCCTTTCGGGTTGGCCAGGGTCTCGGAAGTGTACTTGCGGGTCGATTGCGCCTGGTAAAAGATGTAAACCAGAACCATTGATGAGTAATTCGTCGTCAAGTGGTTGAAGTTGTTGAGGTTCAGTTATTGATTCAATGATCCCCTTCGAGATACGGATATCTGCAAGGCGTGTTGAATCCGGTAAGACGACGGTTGCACCGAGAATAAGCATATCACCAAGGCTTCGAACTGACTCCATGTATCGTTTTGAGCGAATCCACTCAATGAACTATTGCATTGAGATTTTAGCGGCGACGAGCAGATTTCGGCCGGAATGCATTGCAGATAGTATCGATGGTATCGATGTAGGGGCCGCCGATGAGGTCGACGCAATAGGGAACTGCCTTCCAAACTTCATCGATTGTTTCTCGAATTGATTTTGGTCGTCCAGGTAGATTAAACAGAAGACACGAACCCCTGACTCCACCGATTTGGCGTGAGAGAATTGCTGTTGGGACAAAATTCAAAGAAATCGCTCTCATTTGCTCGCCAAAACCTGGTAGGATTTTTTCACAGACCTGTTCCGTCGCTTCAGGTGTTACATCACGTGCTGCGGGTCCTGTTCCACCAGTGGTTACGATGACATGGCACCCTAAGTCGTCACAGAGTTCAATGAGAGTTTGTTCGATGAGTGCTTGGTCATCTGCAATACATCGGTAGTGAACGGTTGAAGGACTTGCTAAACCTTCTTCTAAAAATGCAAGAACAGCGGGTCCGCCTTCATCTTGATAGGTGCCTGAACTGGCTCGGTCACTTACCGTAACAATACCAAGAACAGCATGCTCGCCATGATGGCTTTCAACCCCTGGGAGGTGGTGGATCGGTTGCATAGACTCAACTCCATCATTGGTTGCCGTATTTGGCTTTGATGTTGGCGTGGAAATTATCAAGTAAAGTATCTTCAAATAATTCAGTTTGACGACGCATCTTTGTTGAACGGATATGCAAGAATGCAGCACCAACAAACACGATAATAATCAGTGGTATTACCGCCTCAAGTTTGTACTGGTGCATGAATTTGACAATGCCTTCTGCTGTGTAGGCCCATGTGATTGAAGCAATTGAACCTCCAATGATTGTAGCGCTTAAGACGCGCATGAAATTCATCCGAGATAAAAGTCCAAGCATGGCTCCAACAAGAACACCCGATGCCATGAATGGAATCCAGACGAAGACGATGAGTCCCCAGAATCCCCATTTGTTAATCATCTCACGCTTTTCATTGGCCATATATTCGACAGTTGAAAGGGTGTCACCAAGAAGTTTAGTCTGTAGCATTTTACCGCCAAAACCATCTTGTTTTGCAACAGCAACAATTCGTTCATCGTTCTTCAAGTCACGTTCAACACGTCCAGCACCTGAACGTTCTGACAATGTCGAAACTTGATTACGTCCTTTGACAATCAATTCTTGTGAGCCTAACAAGTCAGCATTTCGCTTGGAGATGAAAAGGTGAAGTTCAGTTTGGACTTCATCTCGAGTCTTTTTGAATCTGAAGAAAGCAAAGCGTTGGGTAGGTCGATAGATGACCGATACAAAGATGACACGGTCATCGCTTGTGACGACAGCCGCTTCCATCTTCAAATCGTTTCGGCGTGCGAAAAACAATTCCAAACTTTCTCGGACCTCATCCTCAACACGAGAGAGTGTATGTAACTCGGAAAAGAAATCTGAATAATTTTGCTCCTCTTCATTCGTACTGTGGTGGGCGGAAGTTCCGATGCCGACTCCAGATTCAAAATCGATTGCTTGGTTGACTCCAATGGTTCGAACAGTGAGTTGGACAGGTTTGAAGACCCGGAATATTGCAAACTCTTCGAGTATTTCACGAAGAACTTCAGCACGTACATCTTTACTATCGGAGAGCGTTGATTCAGTATTTTTGTACGGTACCATGATGTCAATCGACAAATCCCTTGGTTCGATTTTATATAATTCCCAATCGATATCAATGTTCAAACGATGAGCAGTCTTGTTTATCGAGTCTTCTACCAAACGGGAAATATGGGTTCTCGAGAGAATATCGTCACTGTCTTGGTGATAGACTTTGTACATCAATGGATAGATAATCAACAATGATATTGCGGAAAGAGAAAGAGAAGAAAACGCCATCCACCATGCAGGGATTCCAGCGGCTCCACCTGCGAGCATTGCAGTTTCACGTCCACCGCCAAGTTCAGCTCCGATCAACACATAGCCCCAATTGCCCAAGTCTTGAACGCCCCAGCAGGAACGTGCACCGGTGTCGGTCAGGCGGATTTGTTGCTTCTTTTCCGAATCTACAAAGGGTAGGAACGCAAAGGTTTGCTTTGAAATGTCAAGTTCAAATTCGACACTTTTGGAGATTTCTTCTCCACCCTCTACAATACTTGCATCAGGGTCTGAGTGATTCGATTGATTGTAGACTGAAATGGAATAACTCAAATCATAGACTCCTTCTTCAAGACCATCAAAAGGTGCTGCAAAATACATTCTTCCGGCGTCTGATTCGCCCGCAGGTTTGATGTATTTTGTTGAAGAGTTTGTCCACGACATCTTCTCAGCGCCCTCTTCATCGACTTGTACAATTGTGTACGTTCCATGTGCATATCCAGTTGGAAGGTTATATCCGTACATGGAGAATCGACCAGCATCGTCATTTGGCCATATGAGTATCCAAGGTTCATCGGTGATTTCTTCACATTCTCCACCGATGTCAAGGAAAGTATTCGATGCGGCGTGGTCGATGTATGTTGAATTTCCAAATGTCCCAGATGTCATTCCTAAAATGAGTAATACATACAATATGGTGTAGAGGACTCCACCAGCCAAGACAAAGTTTTCTTTCTTGGCAAGGAAACTTTGTGTATCATCACCAGTTCGTCGGTTTCGAATTTCGACTAATTCTTTGGTGATTTTATTGTGGGCTTTGACCTCATGGTCAATGTGCTCGGTCTCATCACCAGAATCACCTTTCCCTTCGGGCATACTTCAAGCAGAAAGACATAGCACATGAACCCAACGATTGGATTCTATAGATGTGGTTCTTTCTACAACGAATGAATCTCATTTTCTAAGTCGGACAAGGCTATCGCAATAAGGAGTTGAGGTGGGTCAGGCCGGACTTGAACCAGCGACCTCGGCATCTTCAGTGCCGCGCTCTCCCAACTAAGCTACTGACCCGTGCAGTTCGGTCGAGAACCCCTGCCATATCAAGGCTTTCGCCTATGGATGTTGAAGAAATAAAACACTCAAGGCTCATTCAATTCCATCAAGAATTACCTTTTGAGCTTCAAACAAAGCATCGATTCCACCATCTGCACTTGCAAGTAGGGCAATCAATTCTTCACTTGAAAATGTTGATTCTTCTCCAGTGCCTTGAATTTCGACGTATTTTCCATCAGCGGTTTTTACGACATTCATGTCGACATCAGCATTAGAATCCAACACGTAGTCAAGATCCAGATACACTTCACCGTCGATAAGTCCGACTGAGATTGCGGCTAAGTCATGAGGAATGACTGCGTTTTCATGATTTTCTTTTTCTGTATCGGAAAGAGTTGGAGCGGTCCAACCGGCTTTACGTTGGTCTTCCGTAGGTCGCATGTCCAAAGGCAAGCATTGCCCTCGAGCAATCAAACGTCGAACTGCTAGTCGCAGTGCGATGTTTGCTGCTGTGATCGATGCACATCGGGTGCCTCCATCTGCATTGAGTACATCACAATCGACGTTGAGAGCGACTGGTCCAAGTGCTTCAAGGTCGACTGCAGCACGCAACGAACGGGCAACAAGTCGCTCAATTTCTTGAGTTCGTCCTTTAGCACCACGTCGTTCTCTACGGAATCGAGAATCGGTTGAGCCAGGGAGTAAAGAGTATTCAGCGTGAACCCATCCTTTGGTTGAGTCTCGAGGGAACCAGCCAGGCAGACGTGCCTCTTTTGTACAGCAAGCCAAAATTACGGTGTCGCCTTGACGGTAGAGAATTGAAGCAAGAGCGTTGGGAGTGAAGTCGATTTCGACTTCGACGTGTCGCATTTCATTTGCTTCGCGGTCAGTATTAAACTCGGTCTTGAATTTGGCCATGATGTCGCCAGTACCTTCACTTCATCAAGTCTTCTCCTCAATCCTGCCGAAGAGAAGTGCGCGCACATTGAAGAATACCATTCGATTAGGCGTGACATGAGCCAACCTAAAGTCGCAATTTGTGGCGTTGCCCGTACTCCAATCGGTAAGTTCATGGGTGCGTTAACCGGCATGAGTGCGGTTGATTTGGGTATTCTTGCTGTCAAAGAAGTTTGTCAGCGTGTCGGTATTCAGCCGGACCAAGGTGGCGTTGATGAGGTCATATTCGGCCAGGTATTACAAGCAGGTTCTGGCCAAAATCCAGCACGACAGGTCGCTTTGGGCTCCGGTTTACCCGTGACGACTCCCTGCGTGACCATCAACAAAGTCTGTGGTAGTTCTCTCAAAGCAGCCATGCTGGCAGCAAACAGCATTCGTGCAGGTGAGTACAATGTTATCATTGCAGGAGGAATGGAAAGTATGTCAAATTCCCCTCATCTTTTGATGAACCACCGGAAAGGCTCGAAAATGGGTGACTCGACCCTTGTTGACTCTATGATTCACGATGGATTGTGGGATGGATACAACGATGTTCACATGGGAAATACCGGTGAAACAGTTGCTAAGGAATGTTCGATTACTCGTAATCAATCCGATTTGTTTGCAGCTCGAAGCCATCAGAGAGCAGCTCAAGCCCAAACCAATGGCTGGTTTGATTGGGAAACATTCACTGTTGAAATCCCTCAGCGAAGAGGGCCCGCAATTCATTTTTCTCATGATGAAGGTATTCGAGCAGACACGGATGCCGAATCACTCTCAAAACTTCGCCCAGTCTTTCAAAAAGACGGACAAGTGACTGCAGGTAATGCAAGCACGCTCAATGACGGTGCCAGTGCAGTCGTTCTTGCAAACGCAGAATATGCCGAACAACAAGGTTGGGAAATTCTTGCATATATTGACGATTATTGCACCAGCGGTGTTGAACCGGAACGAGTGATGAGTGCCCCTATCCCGGCAGTTAAGATGCTCTTGGAACGGAATCAACTGGATGTCTTAGACGTCGACATTTATGAACACAATGAAGCCTTTGCTTCAGCATCATGTGCAGTGGCACAAGAATTGAATATTCCTGAAGACCGATTTAACCTCCACGGTGGGGCGGTAAGTCTTGGACATCCCCTCGGCTCAAGTGGTACTCGCTGCCTGATTACTCTTCTTGGCGTTATGCGCCGATGTGAAGCAAATTCTGGAATTGTAACGCTCTGCCTTGGTGGCGGTAATGCTGTCGCTATGCTTGTTCGGCGCTCTTGAAGCAACTGTTGAGACCCCTAAAAAACGGTTTTTCCGACTGTGGGTATCAAATAGGGCAGGACAACGGCCTCCAAATGGGGTAGAACTCATGGTATCGTTCGAAGATCTTGGCGTTGAGCCTGTTATAGTTGAAGTCTTGAAAAAACAAGGCATTCTTGAACCATTTGAAGTTCAACTTGAATCCATTCCACACGGAATGCTCGGACGTGACGTTTGTTGTCGTGCTCCAACAGGTTCAGGAAAGACGCTTGCGTTTGGATTACCCTTGCTCGCACGAACTAAAGAAGCAGAGCCTCGTCGCCCAACTTCTCTTATTCTTACGCCAACACGTGAATTAGCAGAACAGATTTTCAAGGTGCTTGATCCACTTGCTTACGAACTCCAATTGTATGTTCTTGCAATGTATGGTGGAAGTTCATACAACAAGCAGTTCCGTTCTCTCGACCGAGGAGTCGATATCCTTGTCGCATGTCCTGGACGATTGATCGATATGATGGACCGTGGCGCAGTATCTTTGGAAGATGTTGGCGTCGTTGTTCTCGATGAAGCAGATAGAATGGCGGACATGGGTTTCATGGAACCTGTTTGTAAAATTCTCGACAAATGTAAATCAGACCGTCAAACAATTTTATTCAGTGCAACTTTGGACGATGAAGTTGCTGACTTAGTACGTGATTACCAGACAGACCCAGTGACAATAGAAGTAGGTCCTAAAGAAGTTACAATGGAAAGTATGACGCATTACTTTTGGTTGTTGCCCAACTCCAAAAAATCAACAATATCTTCTGAAATCATTCGAAAATGTGGTCGAACAATCATCTTTTGCCGAACTCGAAACGGTGTTGACCGTGTAGGAGAGGAAATGCAATACGATGGAATGGCCATTGAAACGCTTCACGGTGGGTTATCTCAACGCCAGCGTGATGGTGCAATGTCCCGTTTCCAACATGGAGAGTGCATGGCACTTATCGCAACCGATGTTGCAGCTCGAGGAATTGACGTTGAAGGTGTCAATTGTGTTATTCATTACGACCCACCGGAAAACGGTAAGGCGTACAAACACCGCAGTGGCCGAACAGCCCGTGGTGGTGCATCTGGTATCGTCATCTCTTTAGTTCAAAAACCACAAAAAAAGCAATACGGTAAAATCCAACGTGAAGTTGGCATTCGTGTTGAATTTGAACCTCCGGAATTCACAACATTGCCGGAATTCGAAGTCGAATTTATTGCTGCTGAACGGCGTCAACGTCCAAGGAATGAAAATTCAGGCGGAAATAATGGCCACTACAGCCAACGAAATGGCGGCGGTGGTGGCGGTCGTGGCGGCGGCGGTGGATACCGTGGCGGCGGTGGCGGTCGAGGAAATTCAAGTGGCGGTCGCGGTGGCGGCGGCGGATATCGTGGCGGCGGTGGCGGCGGCGGTGGCGGCGGCGGATACCGTGGTGGCGGCGGCGGCGGTCGAGGAAATTCAGGTGGCGGTCGTGGTGGCGGCGGCGGTCGAGGAGGAAACTCCGGTGGCGGTCGTGGCGGCGGTGGCGGCGGCGGATACCGTGGCGGTGGTCGGAATTCCGATGGCGGCAATAGCGGTGGCGGCGGCGGTGGCGGCGGATACCGTGGCGAAGCAAGAGGTCAGAGTTTCAAACCAAGTAAGAGTTCAAGCAAAGGCTACCAAGGTGGTCAAAAGCCACAATCAAGCGGTGGCTATGGCGGTAACAGTCGAGATCGAAAGTGATTTTCACTCTTCTTCTTCAACTTGTTTTTTAGCTGGGCTAAATATTCCATAATCTTCGATGATTTCAGCAGCACCCGGTAAGACCGGTAGCACATCATCGGTCATTAAACCAGTATTCTTGTAAATTCGATTTGCGAGTTGTTCCTTTTTCACTAACCCTGGTCGTAGGATTGCATATCGTTGACAGTAAGAACGTACAGTCTCCGGCAACCCTCCCATGAGGAGAGGTACACCGTTGATAGCAACGATTCCTATTCCGATTTGTACATCTAAATCTTTGAACCATTGCCGTTGACCTCGAACAATAAATGCACCCTTGCCGACGTATTCTCCAGTTTGAGCAGTCTTGGATACTTGAGCAGGTTTGACCGAGTAGACTGTGCCATGTGCTCCGCCTCCTGCCCAGGCACGGCTCCAACACAGTGCTAAAGTAGCGGCTTCCTCGAGTTTTTCAGGCGTAATACGTTCATCACCGAGTTTGTCAATCAGTCGGAAAGCAGGTACATCATCTGGAATATGGGCGGGTTTGTGTTGGTCGGGTGCAAACCCTTGGGTTGCTCGTAAACTGCAACTTGGGGCGCCGTGTAAGTCGGCGTGAAGATACATGTCTGAACCCGAAAGGTGTTTTTTGACGACAGCATCGTTTCCTTTTGCATCCTTTCCACCTACCAGTAAATGTCCTCCACTGATCATACTCCAGCGATGATTTTCAAACCAAAGGCGCTTACTTCTTTTGATTTTGTTGAGTTTACCACTTTCTTGTTGCTTCACTTCTTTCTTCTTTGCACGCTGTAAGAAAAGGGTTGTTTCTTCAAGCGCTTCAACTGCACCTTTCGTTTTGTCTTTTTGTTTACGTGCCGCTTCAAAATGCCGCTGAGCATTCTGGTGAACATTTTCATCTAAAGAAAGAGTGGCTTGAGGACCATTTGGCTGGCTATCATCGTCAGGTAAGACTGTTACAAAACTACGTCCAGCAGGGTTCAATGAAACAATCCAAGGTATTTCTTTTACATCCTTTTTGACTTGCTTCCAACCCTTCTCTTCAACTGCAGCAGATACTTGGGAAAGTAAACTTTCAATGTGAGTCCAATTATTTTGAATGTGATGTCCAAGCATTTGTTGTTTCTCGATTTTGACAGAGAAACCTTCGAGTGCTTTTTCTTGCTGTATTTTTCGCCGTTCTAAACGCTCAACATCTGTTGAATGGCCACGCCCAGGTGCTGCGATATCCAATTTTTCTGCTTCGCGTCGAGCTAATGCCATTGCATCATGGGCACCTTTCCAAGCATCGACAGATTCACACAGTGTTGGAAAGGTGACCTTTGTGAATTGATGATGATTTGGTAAGAGAGTTGGTGTTGCTTCACATGCAAACTGTTCAAAGAAGCGATCCCTCTTTCCATTTGGTTCGTGACTCGCAGCTTGGGATTCAAGTTCTTCATTCGAGTGTTCTTTATCCGGTTTAAGAAGAAGAAATCCTTCCTTGCTTTGGGCTAAGTCGGTAAGCAGTGTCTTCAAGGCACCATGTATTTTCTCAGTATCAGCAACTTGGGTGTCGATGTTTGGCTCCATACCGGCCAGTGCACAGACTGCGTTGGCATGGGTGCCACCGAGATTGACTTTACCGCCAAGGGTAGAAACGAGGTCTCGGTCGGATGATTCAAACATTTCAGTGAGGTGTTCTAATTCAATTTCATGGGGGTCCATTGCTGGTGGAGGAGGTTGATAGGTGACACCTTTTTTCAGGGTACGGCCTGCATAAGAGGCATGGGTCAGAGGCAGAATAATGGTATCTTCGGCATCAGTGAGAATAATATTACCATCTCGAAAGACCTCTACATAGAGGTGGTATTGTCCGACTTTCGTATCGAAATTGAAACATAAGACCCGGTCAAACCCAAGTTGTCGTACACCAATCATCCGAGCGTTTTTCAGATGCTTTCGAAGAACCATGGCAAAAGGAGGCGGGGTCATAGGCATTGGACGGTCTCTGTTCGAAGTGTAGATACGAGCGCCACGTACCAGCACTAAATCGAACTGATCCATGTCTTTTGGGTTGATGCGCAGAACAATTTGTTCATAGTGCGGCATGTACGCTTTCTTAACGTAAGCACCTGAGTATTCATTCAACTCACGGGCAACCGCACGTAAGTCAAAGCCTGACATTGTCGCTTTCATGCATCTCGCCTCCAAACATACCTGTAGTCGACGCTTCTTCAATCCTCACTTGAAACGAAGGAGAACTTTTCCAATGTTTTTCCCATCGTGAAGATATTGATGCGCCTCTGCTACATTTTCGACATCAAATACTGAATCAATAACAGGCGAGAGAGCCCCGCTCATTATTCCCTGCAAGATTTTATGAAGTTGGGCTTGCATTACTTTCTCATCTTTCCATGTCCCCATGTGGACGCCAAACACACCTCGGTTTCGTGTCATCAAACGAAGTGGGTCGAAAGCAGGGGTTTTTCTCCATGCTAAATAGGTTCGAAGAAGAGAACGTTTCGATGTTGGGGCGGCAGCAGACATCCCGTAGGTATAGAGCCGTCCACCTTCTTTGAGCACTGATAGAGAACGAGTGAGGTGGTCCCCACCGATTGGGTCAAGAATATGGTCGACTCCTGCGCCTTCAGTTTCTTTCTTGATGATACTCACAAAATCCTCGTTGTGTCGGTCGATTGCTCTACCACCAAGTGATTCAATAATCTCCGATTTGGAGCCAGAGGCTGTAGCCCAGACCTTGGTTACACCAGCCAACTGGCATAATTGGAGAGCAGCAGTACCTACGCCTCCTGCACCGCCATGAATCAATACGGAGTCGTCCTCTGTCATATGGCCCAAGTGATGCAGCATATGGTGGGCAGTAAGGTAGGTGACAGGCATGGCTGCTGCGACATCTAATTCTATCTCGTCAGGAAGTAGTAATACACGGTTTTGGTCAACAACGACATGGCTTGCTTGACCGCCGGTGGACATTGCAGCGACCACTCGCTGTCCAACTGTAAACCCCGTCCATGCATCACCTACAGCATCGATTACACCGCTGATTTCGTAACCTGGTGTGAACGGATAAGGTGGGCGGGGTTGGTAGAATCCGAGCCGCATCAAAAGGTCTGCAAAGTTAATTCCAGCAAAAGCCACCTTAACACGAACTTCACCGCTTTTAGGCTCGGGCATCGGCATTTCCGCTATTCGGATTGTACTTGGCGAACCGGGTTTGGTAAATTCGACTCGATGAGGCATAATTTCTCCTATCGGAGAAGGTGTTCTAAGGTTTACTCATTGAACAGACCACTTCGATGAATCCTCAACGATTGTACCAGCACGCTGGTGTGACATAAGGTGTGAGAGCGTTTGGTCTACAGCAAGGCCTGGATGTGCATCCGGTGTGTCTGTATAGGCCGCTTTTGCAATATCCGGGAGCGATTGAATTCCAGACTTGACTGCAGCATAGACCGCATCATGGCGTGCTTGCCGGTGGGATAAGTAGTGGTCGAATTTCGTTGTTGGAAGGGCTATGACTGGTCCATGGCTTGGGAACAAAAGGTGAGGTTTGAGGCTCTTTAAGCGTTCAAGTTGTTCCATGTAGACGTTCATGTCACCAGTATGAGGTGGGATAAGAATGGTTCCAATACCCGCAACCATATCTCCAGCAATAAGTCCAGCGTCCCCGAGTAAGCAGATATGTCCGGGGTGGTGTCCTGGCGTAATGAGAACCTGCCATGCCTGATTACCGAGTTCTAGCATCTCGCCATCGGTGAGTATACGTTGGCATTCGACGCTACGGGCTGTGTATTCACTCCCCCAAATCGGGACATCAAACGCTTCTCGAAGCAACCCTATGTCGCCTACATGGTCGCCATGTGAATGTGTAAACATCAATGCAATGAGTGTCCCTTTGTGTCGGTCAACTGCTTTGGCCATATCTTCTATCCCTTCTCGTAGGTGAGATGCAGGGTCAACGAGGATAAAATCACCTTCCGGGTCGCCAACAAGATAGCAATTGGTATGGTCAGCAGGTGGAAGAGTAGCAGTTCTTACTGGTACTACTTCAACGCCATACGCAAACAAAATCGAACGGCGGGCTGGTAATCGTTCACTGATATCACGGGCCGCTTCGAGCATATCACGGTCTTTCCGTTCGAGTGTACGTTCAATCTCCATCAAGAGAGTGACCACTGGCGGAGCGATCTTCATTTCATGATTCTCCCATTTTAAGAGGAACTCATTTGGTGTTGCCCACATGATTTGAGTAAATTCAGTTTGAGGTTCAAGGTCAATTTCTGGTACATTCTTCGCAAGACC
>Ga0308022_1000468_pt1 | contig 15138 bp, 10 predicted proteins | sample Neamet353_FD_201297 | JGI IMG/M metagenome (GOLD analysis project Ga0308022, IMG submission 201297) | Marine microbial communities from water near the shore, Antarctic Ocean - #353 | ecosystem: Environmental > Aquatic > Marine > Unclassified | place: Southern Ocean | collected 2014-10-02 | reverse complement strand
CTCCTACATCTTCACCAACGGCATCTCCTACATCTTCACCAACGGCATCTCCTACATCTTCACCATTGGTGTCAAGAACGGTACAATCTCCTACATCTTCACCAACGGCATCATCGGCATCGTCTCCTACACCCTCGACAACGGTACCATCTCCAACATCGTCTCCAGTATTTGTGGATTCTATAGAAGACGGGGATGATTATATGGATTCTGATTCTGTAGAGTCTGTAGAACAAGATCCTTCTTCGCATATTGGTCTAATTGTGGGGACAACGGTTGGAGGTTCATTTTGTCTACTTTGCGTAATGGGATGTATATTCCTCGCGTGTAAACCATGTAGGAAAGAATGGAAGGCTTGGAAGACGTTTAAGAGGACAGACTCTCCGATTGAAATAGAAGGAGAGCACGTTGAGGAGGATGGGGATGAGGATGACATAGATTTTCCACCGGTTCCATCGGCTCCACCGGTTCCATCATCTCCTTCCATAGATTCGGTTGAGAAGGGGGTGGGTGTGTTGCCAGTTGCGATAGCAATTCCCATGGGAAATATATGACGAGGACCGCTATAATTCTATTTTTAATATTTAACAAATGATCGACAATTTCTTCAAATGAATCAACACGGGGAAGACACGACAAGGGAAATCTTGCTTTATTGGAGATAACCCATTTATTTCTTTTTTCCAACCACATATGTCTTCCCCTTGGAAGACTTTACGGTTGCAGAAATATTCATATGATTCTTCAAAACCTCGTCCGAACAGTCGTTGTAGAAGTTAACCTTCATACCGGCGTACTGTCTGGACATATGTGTCATGTCACCGTCGACGGTAGTTGCTGTAAGGATTTTCTCTGAACCAAGTCCTCTGGCTGGCATATCATGTATACTATACGGGGGGAACGTGATAATGTCTTTCCAGTTCGACTTGTACTTTACAGAGTATGTGCGAGCCTCTATTCTTTTCGAAGGATCACTGTGCCCTCTGTATGTGATTTCAATGCACCATGAATCATTGGCACCATTATCAGTTGCCATATCCGGTACTATATCCATCAAATCGATTGTGATCTGACCATTATCTCCCATAAAAGGATCATCGAAATCAACCAGGATTCTTCTCATTTCATTAGTCACATCCTTGGACTTTACCCCTCTGGTTACAATTGCGTTATCTATTACTACTCTCTCAGAAGATTTAGATGACGAGTTTACGGAAGCACTCACTGGATCTACGATAAGTATCTTGTCCATAATCTTTTTAATATGATGACATCTATTCTTCCTAGTTATCCATATATAATTAGAACGTGTCTTCATTAACTTTAGAGATGTCCTATGGATATATTTGCATAAAATGTCCAAACACTTATTCTTGGAAATTTCAACAAATTCATGTATTTCATCATGGTATGTTAGGTATATAAGAGCAGACCCTAGAGCGAAGTAGGCTTTTGCCATCTCCGGCATATAATCCATAACCATTTTTGGTATACTTGTTCTCTTGAAATATTACTTTTAATGTGATTCAGACGTAAAATATTGTATATACATAATATAACATGTAAATGGAAGATATTTCCAAAATAAAGGAAACTATTTTCAATGGAAAGGATATCTCTGGCCCATGGAGACTTACCGTGTGGGAACAGGAAGGACGCGCACCTTCTTATGTGTTCTCTGAAGAACATGAGAATAAAGGAGCTTGTCCTGATGAGATGGATATCTCCAAATTGTCTATGGACATATTAAACACGACTGAAAATGTACACGTGTTTATAGAGCATTATATTCATGCAAGTGAGGTCAAGAATACAAAACACACTATAGAGAAAACATGTAGTATGGCCAAAGATAAAGCCATATTGAACAATATGAGGAATTGTTTGGAGGTGTTGAGGATTAATGATCCTAAACACAAAGAAAGAATTCATTTCATAGACCCGAGGGTTGACATTGTTGCCATACTCCCAGATGGGAAGATTTATGACGCGTTGAAAATGTATATTACTGGTAAAATTAAAGAGGGTGACATTGAATGTGCATTAATGACAGTATATGAAGCATTCATCCATCCTCTTCTCAGTATGTTCCCGGATAAACTAGTCATGAAGGGTAGAATGATAGGATCGTTGGAAAAACTCAGGGAGAAAATGACACCAAGTCAGGTTTCTTTTTTCGATATGATATGGAAAACGGATGTAATTGGGAGGATATCGTCTCTTACAGAACTTTTTAGGGACATGCAGAAGAAGAAAGATCTGTCCAGGATAGATGAGATATACACTCTTTACAGAGACATGACAAACAAATTTCTTGACGCGTGGTTGCTTGCAAATGTTCTTATAGCTGAAAACTCAATGGGTATGAGTGCATCCATAATATATTTAGGTAGTCTCCATTCTCTTAACTTCGAGAAATATCTGGAAAAGATGGGGTACACTAGAAGTAAACTTTTTGAGAACAAAGATCTTCATTCATGTTTGAAATTCTAATAATAAAAAGATGGAGATGATGGGCATCGATCCCACTACCTATCGCATGCTAAGCGATCACTCTACCATTTGAGCTACATCCCCATATACATCATTCTAATTGTACAATGTACATCCTTTAATAACCAATAGACTTCACTAGACTCAGTTCCCGACTAGATTCGTTCCTGTACAAGGACTTCATATCGAATGAATTACGAAGAATATTCTTCATACGAATAAGATCTACCCCAACGATTGGAATTTCCTTTGAAATATTACGAGAATGTAATATAGTCTTTATACCTGTAAAATCTTTGATAATCTTGGTAATATTCGGATCAGTAAGGTTTTCCATCTTGAAGACAATCGAATTTACATCAATGGAATCCGAATCTTTTTGGGAAGAAGATACCTTAGAATAATCCATATCCCCGTATTGAATTGAATAACCATGTTTCAATAGATTAGTTTTGACTACATTTACACCCATTACATCCTTAATTCTATGAAACATCCAATTATACTCGTTCAATTCTGTACCAATAGACATCTTTTTGAAAATATCAATCAGGTCGCTCTCATTGGCAAGCCTGTTTTCATCACATGCCATTTTTGTCAACATTCTAGATATATGACATTTACCGGGTGGTTGGAAGTCAGACTGGAATGTTTTCAATTGTTCGAGTATATTCAATTTTGGATTGATGTTTCTGGATTTAGATTCCCCAGACATAGAATCCAACGCAGAGTTTAAGCTATCACACGTCAAGGTGTTTAAGAATTGAGAAATTCTACGATAAACGGGATTTCTTGTCAGACTGACGACATTAACACTATCGAATAGAAGATTAGAAAACACATCACCAAATGTTACACCATTTTTAAGATTGAATTTTATTTCTATACAACCGTTTGGAACGTATGATGACTTACCCGTGAAGAATATTAGATTCTTGAAATTCATAAACATATTCTTCATAAACACAGAATCTTCCATATCTATAATAGAAAACCAATTGAGACAGTGTGTGTGACATACTGGGAGATTGTTGGTATCAGTTGCCCATGATCTATATATAGTCGTGGATGCTGTTTTCCCAACACTGAATACCATATTCAACTCTTTCTTATGGAATCCTGTCCCATCATCCCCAATATATTTCTTCCATCGGAGTAATCCTGCATTTTTGTCGAGATTCTCAGTGGGATGATACATACTATAATAGTTTCTCATATCACTCTCATATGTTTTACTATAAACCTTCACAAGACTTCCCTTTTTGTTCTTGTTTCTCAGAGAAGAGCTTTCCTTGTGAGAAATCTGCTTGGGGCAATCAGTTTTGTATAGAATGGGTTGTTTCATGCCATTTTTATGTATTCTAGCACGCAAATCATATTCCATGTAAGAATTGTTGAATTTCTCATTCCATCCACCCAACTCTTGTATTTTCTGCGTATCAAGAAGAATCAATAGATCCGTTATATTACACGCACAGACAGATGCAATTTTTTCATCACCAATTGGGTTTTCATATCTATCAATAATCATATCAATAATTGAATTATCTAGAATTTCAGCATCGTAATGCATAAACATCCAATACTTGTCACCTCTCTGGAGACATTCTTTCTGAATGGCATTCAGACAATGGGTGAATGGTTTAGGCTTTACATGTCTTGACACACGAACTTCGAGTTTTTTATGTGTGATAGATTTGATTGCCTCATCTAGAAGCTCGGGAAATGTATTTTCAATATAATTGAAGTAGATAGGGATCTTCATAATTATCTTTATAATGAAACATTACATAAAAAATATCATCTCATATACACACTACTGGTATGAAATTTTAGCAATCAGTCCTAACATATCAGTGAGGAGCCAGTAGTCTTTCATATATTCTCTGATAAGACGCTCAGGGTAGAAACATTTGACCTTGGACTCAAATACAACATGAGATTTCACACCATATGCATACGGATACTTAACTAGACTATCTCTAACTTCCTTATCATTTAATGCCAATTCGTTATACTTCTTAAAGGACATTACGAGTTTTTTTACATGACTGAACATGTTACAAATTCTCCCCATAACCTCGGGGTTCCCGAAATACATGATATCACAAACATCACACACATGATCTGTGTGTCTCCTATTTGGATACTCGGTACCACATTTACTACACCCACCTCCCCCAAATGCATGCCTATGGGAATTACCATTTATGACAAGAACATTATCCTTTTCTAGGAAACTAGTATCACGTTTGAAAATATTTTCAAAATTTTCTAAAATACAATCATTTCTAAGTCTTATCATCATATCGTATTTAACATTGGAATCTCTAGCAAGTTCCCATGATTTCATAACAGAATACAATTGGGAACTTATATTCTTTGTAAAATCACTGGCCCTATCCAGGTATCGTAGATTTGTATAATACAATTTCAACCCAGGTTGAATGAATGAAAAAGCTTTTGACTTTTCAGAATGGTTTTCAATCAACATCTTCTTTGGTTTTAACACCTTGCGTATTTTATCAAAGTCGGGGGGGGCACTTCCAATATCAATCCATTCATTTTTAGTACGAAGACCACTTTCGTTCCATGTGTGTACGTAAATATCAACCCTATCACCAAATTTTTTATTGAAATCAATCCAGAATTTCTCCCTTGGTTCGAAATTTCTCAAGTGACCCGATAATAACAGTGCTATCTTTTTAATGGGACTACATGACAACACGGGATTCAATGGTTGATTTTGTTCAAGTATAATATTCATTATACCATTGTGAGAAAACTCACCACCATCCACCTTATCGTGAAATATCATGGGTTCGTATTGCAATTCCCAATCATGTGGTACATCTTTCATACCTGAAACGTCGATATCACTTCCCGATAAAGTAGGGAAAGTGGTTGAAATCTCACACAATTTAGCCTGGGTGGGCCATTTCCCCTTATTCGTGATGATTTGGAGGCATAGAACCTTGCTGAGAAACAAGCTATACTCTAAAACGCGATGGGAACCAATGGGGGATTTAACATTCATAAGCTTAACCAATTGTTCCGAAATGGGGGAGTTAGTGTCCGCAAATCCATATCCATGTATAATCTCCTTGGCTCTTTCTATTGATCTACGAGCTCCGGTATTGTGATAATGGAAATAAGTAGTACGATTACATGGTGTTGATTCACCACTACTTGTTTTACCATCGTGACATCCATTTACAGTTGATAAGAAACAGTCTGCTCTAAAAATACATTTAGTAGGACTCATCTTCTCCTGTCTGAAAGTATTTATATTAACCACGGGGTTTCTGATAGTTTGGTCAATATAGTGATGGGAAGTAGTGTCTAGGACGGCTGAAAAATAGCATCTGATAATCAATTTTGATATATTCATGGGTATTTTTGCAAGATATTTCACAATATCTTCAGCTGTAGAAGATAACCCACGGAGGAAGAAAAATTCATCTGTGTCAAGTCCGATTAGGAAATTGGCTTCTTTTTTATATTTAAGCATGTATTTCGTAAATGCATTTCCTTGGGAAGAGCCGGAATACCCTGATTCATATACTATTGTAACCCCATGGGGTATGTATTTTTTATAAATTTCCTTCACAACAGGGCATGTTGACATATTATCAATCACGACAATGTTTTTATACCCAAATATCTTTCCATGATACAATAGGAAAGACTCAATCAGGTCCGTTTCATTCTTTGTAACCGTGAATATTTTCGCCACTGGTAGCATGTTACACTATTAATAATACAATACTACAATATATTTTCTACATGCTAATATCCGCGTTTCCTACTTCTTCTGCCCTTGTAAGCTGTGGAGCTTCTTCCTCTGATGATACAGAGATTGTTTCGCGTGGAAGTTCCGTGTATTGAAATAAGGACGTTCGTCCTCCTTTGTCCTCCCACATAACACTGGAATTCAGTAAAACACCAATTTTAGAATTTATATCGATAAGGTCTATATTGGGATGTATTGGTGGACATTCTGTGTCAGTATCTATCTCATCATCCGTATTATTACCCTTTACAGCTATCGCAGACCCAACAAATTCGTCTTCTGATTCATTTGAAGATTCATATTCAGTATGTGAGGATTTTCTACTGGTGAATTCTAAACTGATACCAGAATCAGAATCATATTCAGAGGAATCATATTCAGATCCAGATCCAGATTCAGATTCAGATCCAGATCCAGATTCAGATCCAGATTCAGATCCAGATCCAGATTCAGATTCAGATCCAGATCCAGATCCAGATCCAGATCCAGATCCGTCTTCAACGTATCCTCTTTTCTGCTTAACCATTGTCCATATGAACAGAAGGGATGTAGCCATTGATAGTACGTCTGCAATTAGTCTGATGTATTCCATATTGTGTTGTTTTATATATATAGATATTAAATTTTACATTACGCAGACACAAGAAGATTCTCCAGCTCGACAAGTTCCTCCATCCATATCTTCTTTACAGTCTTTTTACGGAGGATCTCAAGTTCCTTAAGTTTAGACTCTTTCTTCTCCTTAAGGGATTTGAGCTTTTCGGATGTCACAGAAAACAATTTGATATCTGTAAGATAATCAAATGTAACATTATCCGAATCAAAACTTACCGACATTTTCTCGAACCCCATTTTTTCCAGATTGGAAATTACCGTGTCGTACTTTACATTCTCCATCTTAATAGCACCACTGATCTTAGCATCGAAAAATCTACATTTCTCGTATAAAACATTACTATCATGCTCTAGGATCCTTATCTGAAATTCTTTACGTTTCTTATATAAGTTCAACCTCTCTGAGAAATGATCATCTTCTATCTCTTGTGTATTCCCATACTTCTTAATCTGGTTGTCAGATGTGAACAAATGCATGTTAGAAGTTCGTATAGTGGAATTTAACTTTAAGAGTTTCACCAAATCCTTTTTATCCGTATCATCCTTCAGAATAATCTCAAATACTACATCTACATCTGTACATCCTTCGGTGTACGATGAAATTAGTTTTTTCTCCACCAGTCCTTCTAGGTAAACTTTGTAAGGAGAACTCCATGAACCTACGGGCAATTCCGTGATTTTAACCTTTATTCCTTCAACTGAGAATATACCAGATGTTGTATACACCCCTTCTTCTGTCTCTACTATCTTACCAGTAAAACCACGATAATATGGTACCAATTCGGTTGGGGGATTCCCATGTAGTCTCCTCTTTACATTCTCCACTAGATCTATAGGATTGTATGATGGAACATTTGTACTGAAACCTGTCCCAATTCCGGAACTACCGTTTACCAATACCATAGGAATGATAGGGACATAGTTGTATGGTTCCACTGTGGACCCCTCATCTACCCTGTATCTGAGAACATCCTCGTCCACCCTAGGGAAAATTATAGGTGTCAATTTTGACATCTGAACAAAAATATAACGCGGTGAAGCCGCGTCATTTCCTCCAGACAATCTGGAACCGAATTGACCCTTTGGCAGAAGAAGCTCTATGTTATTAGAACCGACAAAATTCTGTGCCATCCCCACTATAGTAGAACACATGGATGTTTCACCATGTAAATAATGTTCCTTGTCTGAAATGAACCCAGCTATCTGTGCTACCTTCGCTTCGGTGGTAATAATGTTACGAATAAAACTACCGTGTAAAACTTTCCTCTGTGTTGTCTTGAACCCATCTATAGCTGATGGGATAGACCTGCAATTGTCACTGTGAGAGAAGTGAATCAGCTCCTTATGTACGAAATCTGAAATATCCACTGTACGTTCAGAAGTATCCAGTACGCTATCTTCGTTATAGGCCATAAGCCATTTTTTACGATCTCCAGCCCTATCCTTTGAAAATGCCAATGATAATGCTTCTTTTGACTCTAGGTCTGTGACATACTTTACTATGATATCTTGAACATCCTTGAAAAATGAACGAGCTTCTGATGCTTCTATACCCCCTAATCCCTTATAGTACTTTATCTTGTACAGGTTTGAGTTACCCGTAGATTTTTCCCATATCTTATATTGTTGATCATTGTAGAATAATTTCACATCTACTCCTCTCGTGGCTCTAACTATAGGAGTATTGATGGTATGTACGAACCCTAGGTTTACAAGGGATGGCCAAAGAACATCAAACATGTTTATGATGAGAGCACGTATATGTGTTCCGTCTAAGTCTTGATCCGATAATATTATCAACCCACCATATCTAAGCTTTGAAGTATCTTCGTATTCCATACCATTCTGAAGCCCTAGGATTTTCTTGATATTGGTGAGCTCGACGTTGTTGGAGATAGCAGCAGACGAAGCATCCCGAACATTTAGTCCCTTACCCTTGAGAGGAAAGCACCCGAACTTATCACGCCCGATTACAGCCGTTGCAGATAGAGCTGTCGTAAGAGCACTCAATCCTTCTGTGACCATCAAGTAGCATTTATCCGACTTCTTCGTACCGGCCCATGTAGCATCGCTTAAATTCGGTATACCTTTTATCATGGATGTCTTCTTCCCATCAGAATTCTTTAAGAGAGAAGAATCTTTACTTTTCAACAATTCGTGAACATAGTCTGAAACTCCACATTTAAGCAGCTTTGTGCTGAAGTTGTCAGGAACTGTAAAAGATGATCCAAAATCTCTGGGATGTAAGGTTAGACAATCCTTAGTCTGAGAAGAGAACGAAGGGTTCTCTATGTGTGCAGAAATAACTACCGTAAGACATTCTTTGACTAATGCAGGACGTAATTTCGGGCTCTTGAACTTTTTCCGAAGTGTTTCTGTCATATCCTTCAATAATGGATCTATAACATGACTCAGGTGTGTCCCACCGGATGGTGTACATGTAGAATTCACAAAACTGTATTGCTTAAATTCTCCGTTTTCTGGTGTAAATGCTATAGATACCTTCCACCTAGGAATTATAGACGACACCATCTTTGTTTTATCTATCCCATATGACGCAAGATACTTCTCCGGAGAAGGAGTCTTCATCAAAGTTCCATTAAAAGAGACCTTGATATTGTCTATGGAACACATATGGATCTCATGAGCACGTCTCCTGAGTATACCAATGATATCTTTGGATATCATATCAGTCTTGATCCCAAATCTTTTCAAATCTATACTGGCGGTAACCTTGGTGTATGGCTTACCCGAATAGTTTGTGATCTTGGGTTTCTTCACCACAGCCATATTGTCCTCGAAAACTTGGACATATTTCTTGGACCTAGAAGAATCTACAGTCTCTATGTTCATGGTTGTAGAGAAGATGTTGAGTGTCTTGATCCCAGCCCCGTTCCTTCCAGCACTAAGCCTCTTTTTAGTGTCGTCATAATTGGAACTTGTCAGCATGTGTCCAAATATGAGCTCTGCCGCATACATCTTATGTTCGTCCATGTATACACATGGAATACCTGAGCCGTCGTTTGTCACTGTGACCTTGTCGCCTTCCACTTCTACAGATATCTTTGTAGTAGGATGATCTATAGAATCACCTCCTTCTTCGTGTTTTGCACTAACACGGTCTGCAGCATTCATCAATACTTCCTCCACAATTTGTAGAAATGCAGGAGCAACCTTTACATTCTTTTCTGAAAAGTCTCCATTCTCTTTACATATCACATGGGAAGATGTTTCAGGGGATAACGATCCCGTGTACATATCAGGTCTGTGAAGCACATGTTCACGCTGTGTTAATTTTGAAAATTTCACGTCTTTCCTATTGTCATCTGAAGACGATGGACCGGATCTTTTCTTGGGGGGCATTGTCGATTGGTTATGGTACAAATGTGTATGTTGACATGTCCAATCTTAAAGTTTTATTTTTCTTTAATGTAATATATTAGATTAATTTTATACAGTTTCACGCTATCCCAGTCTCACCTGTCATACTCACTTAGAGGCGGACTTAGTCTTGCGGGAAGACTTGGACTTGCGGGACTTAGAGGCAGACTTAGACTTGCGGGACTTGGAGGCAGACTTGCGCGACTTCTTGGCGGACGACTTTCTCTTGGTCAAGGTCTTCTTGGCCGAGCGGGCGGCCTTGGAGGCGGCCTTGGCGGCGGTGCGAGCCTTCTTGGCGGATCGGACGGCCCTGGAGCGAGACTTGGTACCAGCCTTGGTCTTGCGGACGGCCTTCTTGGCCTTGGTGGCCCTGCGCTTGGCCTTGGTGGCCTTCTTGGAGGCAGACTTGGCGGCGGCGCGAGCTCTGGAGACGGAGCGAGACTTGCGGGCAGAGGTCTTCTGGCACACCTTTCCGCTCTTGCTCTTGGAAGAGCCCTTCTTGCAGGGTTTGCAAGGCTTGGCACGGGGGGACTTACGGAGAGACTTGGATCTGACCTTCTTGGCGACGGCAACGTTCTTTCCGGACTTCTTAGACTTGCGGAAAGACACAGAGTACTTGGTCACCTTACCCTTGCGGTAAAGGTAGACGGTGCTGGCCTTCTTACCCTTCTTGCGCATGGCGATGGCAACCTTACCGGCAACCTTGGCACCGGATGCTTTCATGTTGACAACCTTGCCCTGTTTTTCGATGGGTTTACGGGTGGAAACCTTGGAGCACTTGAGTACGATGTAACGCTTGGATGCCATCTTGGAGGATTTTGCCATTATGGTATTGGTTTTTAGTGTATACATATTATCATAGACAAAAAAAAACTATTATGTACTAATTGTAAACCATTTTTAAAGAATGATTTTCGTATAATTTTCGAAATATTTTATACCACATAAAGATAATTCTAGTAGACTATGGAATTATACGCAAAGAATATAGTCGAACGATCTTTAGAAAAAAATAAATTTGATTATACGGATTTCACAGTTTCAAGGAAACCTGGGAAAGTTGGGAGCGGTATATCTACAATTTCTATATGTGAAATTCATGAGATTCTAACAATATATGTCAAAAATATGGTGGGTAGTAATGATAGAAAAAAAGCTTCCTCCAGGAAGGTAACATATGTTGAGAAATTCCTAACATCCTCTGGAACTAGGAAATTATCCGATGCTCGATGTTCAATAAGAATATATATACGAGAGGATACCATCAAGAATGAGAGAACAGGTAGTTCTACAGCTATATGGGATACCAGTTGTATTAAAAAACCTAAAGAAATTGTAACAGAATCTCAGGAGGAGGTTGAATTGTTTATTAGCACGATACATTCATGGGGGGAATCCCCAGAAAATGATAGGAAATATTATTTACATATGGTATTTAGATACTACTTGAATAGGTATCATTCCAAGGCGAGTAGTATGGGTGTAGTCCTTGAATACCCGTCCTATCAAAATATATTGGATATACTTGTACCAAATGGATGTGCAACTAGATTTCCATCAGAATTTAGAAGATTTCTTGTGGACACAGAGGGTAGAACATTCAAAATGGAAACTTTACCTGTACCATCCAAAGGATCGGGTACGGAAGTAAAGTATGACTATAATTTCGAACTTGTTCCAGAAGTTACAACTATGAGGAGAAAGATTTCATCCACTTTTATAAAATGGGAAGGTCTTTTAAGTACTGGAAAATCTATAATATACCCGAAATATCTCCATGTAGGGGATGTAGGTAATAAGAGTGTTCTCATATCAATTTCCAATGTGAAGACATGTGAAGTTATTCGTAAAGCAATGGGAAAACTGAAGAATCTTTCTGAAGAAAGTATGTACAAGGTATTGGAAGAAACACCAGGTATTGGAGAGATATATATGACATATATGGAAAGGAATTTCACTTCTCCTGGAGAACAACTCAGAGAAAGGATTGGTTTCTTCATGATGTCCAGGGTTAGAAAAATGTTCATATGTGTTAAGAAGCATGGGGTATTGGATGATATATTTGAAAACAACGGAGTTAGTACAGAAAATTATGTACCATTTAGCAATTTCTGTACACTGGATAGACAATTATTGTCAGTAGACAGGGATTCCGGTATATCAAGATCACTTTTGATGTTGCTAATTGATGTGTCTTTTATATTTTATACTCTTAAGAATAAAGAGTTAGGAGAGGTGGACCCATCTTCCATATTGAGAGATGCTATTGAAGAAATTAATACTTAATTTTGTTATATTTATGTTGACTTGATTTCCATCTTGGTGACATACGAGGATGTTAACGTATCGTAAAATTGGAAAGTCATGTTGTTTGTGGTAGAATCCACCGATACTTTCCACTCATTCGATCCACCCATGTAAATTGCAGCATCCTCGTTACTGAAATACATACCATCATGGTTCAACAAAACATCTGTACCCAACTGTACGGAAGTGTCATCTATCACTGTCTCTTCAGGAGAAATACCTATAGTTAAAGAAGTTGTACTTAGGTTGGTATCTCCAAGTGTAAGACCAGATGCTACACTCAATTCAATATCAGTACCTACAAACAACCCTGTACTATCCAAAACAAGAGCCGTTGAACCTGTACCAATGTTTAAACCAACAGAACTATTTAAAGTGATGTCACCAGCCTGTAGACCATTTGTTGTGTCCAAAGAAAGATCGGACCCAACCGTCAACCCAGATGCATCAAGTATAACAGGGTTTGTTGTTCCGAGAGTGATCGCAGTGGATGTGATGGAAACATCCGTACCTATTGCCAGACCTGTTTGACTTAGAATGATATCGTCTATAGTTAATCCTGACTCATTTAGAACAACAGAATCGGTGTTCACGGTAAATCCATAACCTGTTTCGACATTTATACCAGTGTTTGTTGACCAAAAATTATCACTAAATGAATATAACAAATTAATAGTTCCAGAAGTTGCAGTACCGAGGATCATACCTCCACCATCAAGTTCAGAGGCTAATACGGCACCAGAACCGAGTACGATATCGAAATCTGCAACATTGATTGTAGATGTTTCGAAATTTGTAGACCCTCCTACTACATCGAATCCTCCACTAACCGACATTCCTTCGGATCCAATTTCCAATATAGATGTAGTTTCTCCAGAAGAGCTTGTGACGTCAAAAGAAAGGCCTACTTCCCCACCAGACTCTGTGAAATTGATAGCACCCAGCTTTTTAACCACACCATCAGGGGTGATACTGTAGAAATTGTGTCCTAAACTGTAGTCTGTACCGTCAGATGGGTCGAGGACCACTTGGGTGAAATTTTTACCATAGACATCTCCGTTAATAGAAATTGCCCTGTTGGTAAAATCAGAAATGTAGTCTTCTATCGTTGCCATGGTATGATTATATATGATATATATATTATTATTTCTTTACCAGTGTGTAAACCTTCAATATAATACCAAGGATGATCATAATGAGAACAGCGATAGCAGATCCTTTAACATATGTCAAATAATTCTCTCCGAACAATCCTTTCATAAAAGCATCTATTACCCCTCCAACCACATCAGTTAGTGGCCCAGCCACTGCGTCTACTGTTGATTCAACAGCTTCTTCGACCAAATTAAGGAGGTCCTGTGTAGCTTCTTCAAATGTTTTACCACTTGCCATCTGGAACGCTATATAACCAGCAGCACTCAGGGTAGATATACCCAATGCTGTTAACTTAGGGTTTTTTGACATAACTGCGGCTGTCTTTGATAGAACAGCTGTTGCGCCAGGCTGGGCCTCGAATTTTTTGAGTGTTGATGCCAAATCTCCAGCGGAATCTGCAACATTGTCTGTCTGTTTGGCGGCCGTGGTGAAACTACTAGCGTCGACGTCAACCTTTTTCAATGATGTGGCGAAATCGGTAAAGTCGGCCTTCTTGGTTACAGATGTTAATGACGTCAAGTCTATTTTCTTTGTGATACTTGAGAAGTTTAAATTGGATAAAGCACTTGTGAATTTGGCAAATGACATTGTTTGGTGTTACAAATATACCAACAATAAAAAGTTTACACACTTGTAATATTACTACTATTTTTTATATACATGGATATTAGATTGACATGTATTTTATACCCAAAAGATGGAGGTTTTACAACAAAAAACATTCAAATAGTAAGAGTATTGTATCTTCATATATTGATCTAGGAAATGAAAGAGAAGACAGGGATAAACATGAAGAATATATGAGAATGATGACATCTTTCGTAAGGAGGATACAATGCCCTGTTGCAGATCTATGTGGTCTGAAATCACTCATGGACGAGATACCAAAAGGGACCGGTATATATCACTATGCTCTGGCGATGAATACGTGTGGGATATTGTTGGCCACTATGATACAAAATATGTCACTATACTATTCAATCTCATCCGGGGCTAGAGATTCAGAACACGTGTCTCATATTTTCACAAAAAATATTATCAAGGTGTGGTGTGACCGTACAACAGAACCTAGGAGTGGGTACACGAGAGCTATAGACACATGTAATTCTGATCTGAAATGCACATTTATCATAGAAAAGGGTGTTCCTGTATCTATAGTAGGAGATTCACTTTTTATCAGGACTGTGTTGTATAATCTATTAGATAATGCAATCAAATTCACTCCTGGGGGGAGTGTTACTGCCAATGTACGTACTGTATCTAGTGAGGATGGTAATGCCATGATAGAAATTATGGTATCTGATACCGGTGTTGGTATACCAATTGATTGTTTTGAAAAAGTATTCGAACCTCTTGTAAAATCTCATATAGAATCCATAGAAGGTGGGGCTGGA
>Ga0308022_1000438_pt1 | contig 15702 bp, 9 predicted proteins | sample Neamet353_FD_201297 | JGI IMG/M metagenome (GOLD analysis project Ga0308022, IMG submission 201297) | Marine microbial communities from water near the shore, Antarctic Ocean - #353 | ecosystem: Environmental > Aquatic > Marine > Unclassified | place: Southern Ocean | collected 2014-10-02 | reverse complement strand
CTGCTCTTTTTTCCTCAATTCGATTCGCCGTATTTTACCGCTAATGCTCTTTGGTAGCTCACCTAAAAATCTAGCTTACGCGGGTATTTATAGGGAGCGGCAATGCTCTTTACATGATTCTAAAACTATAACCAGTGAAAGAATCATGCTAAAAATCTTCTTCATAATGACTTACTAACCGTGGTTTTTGAATTTCTAAGTATGCCTGCTATTAGGAATAGTTTTCCTGGAATCTAGGAAAGTGACATCAGATGAAACAGTCATTTTCCCTATTCACGTCTAGATTTTTATACGTGAAATTGCTGTCGTCGCTCTGAAAAACTTGCTGAAATGCCGGGGCTACTCAAATCCCAATGCATTAGCTATCGGTCTGAGAGATACTAATCTCCTTATGAATCGGTGCAAATAAAAAGGCCGGTCAGAGTCAGTCCAACCGGCCTTTTTTAATACTGCGCGAGAAGAATCATAAGGATTTCTCTACAGTTACTTGCCGTCAGTCATTGCCCGCCAGAGAACGCTCTTCTTTCTCTTCGCGCTCGGCAGCGATTTTTTCATAACCATCCTGATCGAGGTGAGTAACCGCGATCCAGGCATGAGACATCTCATCGCCGGTACGGCTACCACCAACTACCCACATATCTGAATCAGGATTGTTAGGGTTCGAAGCAGTGTTGTCATACCACTGTTTTATTACCAGCACGGCGCCGACAGGTAGCAGAGGTGCTACATCAGGCTCATAGAGGTGGCTGTGGTGCCAGGTTGCGCTCCAGTTTGAAATTTGACTGATTTGCTCTGTTTGGCCCGTTTCTGGATAGAAAATTTCCAGAGACGCTGCGTTCATGCGCAGATGACCATGGGGCTGAAAACTGTCGATACGAACAGGATGATCGAAGGAGTGAAATCCCTGAGTCATGGCAAAGCCGTTCGGTGGAATGATCAGGTTATTATTCTCATAACCGTCTAGCAGTTGATACGCCCGCAAATCTTGCCTATATGGTTGCTTGGCTTCTTCGTAGCCCTCATCGTGGAACCAGATGCCCAGCTCTACCACGTTATCTTTCACCGCCAGGCCCTGCGCCGTTGCTCCGACGCCACCTGGGAACATGTGAATGTCCCAAAAAACGGCCGAATCTGCTGGCATCTCACGGCAGACTCCATCGGGCATAATCTCACCCCACTTGCCCATGGCGTATTCGCTGAGCTGGCTGTGCCGTTCGTATTCGCCCTCTTCATCTATTATGAATACCCCAGGGTTGGAATGGTGCACTACAGCCTTGGCGTCACCGCGAGGCTTCACCTGCATTGCCTTGATACAGCGCTGCTGTGTCACACCGGTGGGCACGTAGTGTTTGTGCCACAGGTCGTTGCCACCTGCGGGAATATCTATGGGTACGGAGGCGATGACCAGGCTAGGCTCTCCGAATTGCGCCTCAAAACTCCAAGCATCGGTTCCCGGCAGAACTGGCGTTGTGGGGACTATATCGATATCACCTCTGGGTGAACCTTGATTGACCCAAGCGACAACCGTCTGGATATCATCCTCTGAAAGACGCCAGTCACCTTGCAGTTCTTGAATGCCAATTCCGTGGTCATAGGCGTAGGGAGGCATTTCGCGATTCGCCACCTTGAGTTGAATCAGCGGTGCCCATGGCCTCACTTGTTCAAAATTTGTAAGTTGCATAGGGCCTACGCCACCTTCGCGGTGGCAGACGACACAGTTCTCATTAATGATTTTACCAACGTGGGAATTGTAAGTTATGTCCCGGTCTTGGGCTTGCGTTGACATAGCTAGGCTAAGCGCAACCACGCTAACTAACAGGGCTAATCTGTGTACTAATCTCATAAATCCCTCCTCAATCATCGTTTTGTGGGAAATCTGCTAAAACAATAGATTCACTGGAACAATAAGTCTACTAATATTGACAGCTATCGATGAATCTAGCCCGTCTGCATAACCTGATTCGAGGCATTCGGTATGCGCCGATAGTCGAAAATAGGGTAGATTTACTAATCAAACTAAAACAAAAACCTGCCCCGATTTATCAAGGCAATGCGTAAACAACAAGTTCCGGTACCGGCGTGCTGCCAACACTAATCGCAATGTATTGCCGACCATCGACCGCGTAGCTCATCGGCGCACCACTTGGATTAGCTGGAATTTCAATTGTTGCCATCTCTTCGCCAGTTTCTTTGTTGCGAGCAACTAGCAAAGGTCCATAGCCAGCATTTTGTCCATGAATTAGTAAGCTCGAAGTAACGAGCACTGCATGACGCCCGCCACCGCCAAGCGGAGGAAGGTCGATTCCTTCTAATGCCGGACTGTTTTCAACTTGCGCCGAACCGGCTCCGTTTGGAACTCGCCACAGTATTTCTCCACTATTCATGTCGAATGCAGTAATTGTGGAATACGGTGGCTTTAATATAGGTAGGCCTTGCGGTCCCGCTACACCCAAAAAATTCAATCGAAAGTAATTGAAGTTCGACTCATCCCCATCCAGTGTTCCCATACGAGGCACTGTTGCACTATCCCTTGAGGGGACAAACAAGACTCCGGATTCAGGATCGATACCCGCGCCAGTCCAGTTGGCGCCGCCACCTGCTCCCGGCATTAATATCGTTCCACGCTTGTTGCCCTGCGGCAGGCTGGGTGGAGTGAACAGAGGACCATAGGTGAAATTCTGCAATCTTTGTACTGCCTCTGCACGAAGCTGGGGAGTGAAATCGATCAGGTCATCTTCGGTGAGCCCTTGCAGAGCAAACGCCGGCGGCTTAGTTGGAAAAGGTTGTGTTGGGGAAGCTCTCTCCCCTGGGATGGTGGCCGCAGGTACTGCCCTCTCGATAATGGGCCATACAGGAACCCCCGTAGCACGGTCAAATACGTAGGTAAATCCCTGTTTGGTTACCTGTGCTATTGCCTTGATCTCTCTTCCATCCACAGTGATATCGATCAGGTTGGGAGCCGCAGGCGTATCGTAGTCCCATAGACCATGGTGAATCATTTGGAAATGCCAGACTCGATCGCCAGTACTGGCATCCAGAGCGACTAGGCTTTGGGTGAACAGGTTGTCGCCGGGCCGATGGCCGCCGTAGAAATCATTAGTCGATGCTTCGGTTGGGAGATAGACGTAGCCCAATTCAAGATCTGCACTCATCTGTGTCCATACACCGCCATTGCCGGTGTAGCGCCACGATTCTTCCTGCCAAGTCTCTACGCCAAATTCGCCTCCCTGTGGGATGGTATGGAAAGTCCAGATCAGCTCACCGGTACGGATGTTGTAGCCACGAACCCATGTGGGTGGACGCTCCTTGAAGCGAGGACGATTTGAGGTGATGTGTTGAACTACCAATACGTCTCCCACAACAGTAGGCGGTGACACACCACCTAAGGGCTGCGCGCCCGTGTAGTCGAGCACATCACGCTCAGCTCGTGGAATATCATTGGTCATATCGATGCGACCGCCGGCGAAATCTGCGTCTAGTTCACCTGTCTGTGCATTCAGAGAAATGATAAAACCGTCATTGGTTGTCATTAACACGCGTGACTCACCGCCGTCACTCCACCAGGCTACTCCGCGGTGATGGAAACCAAGAGGGCTGTTTGAAACGCCAGACATATAGACTTCGGGATCGTAGCGCCATAACTCTTCACCGCTGACAGCATCCAAGGCAACTACTTGGTTTAGGGCAGTCAATAAATACAACACCCCATCAATCATAAGTGGCGTCGCCTGAAGTCGACCGAACCCTACCTCTGCATCGGGACCCAATAGGGCCTCGAAGTCCAACTCGCCATCTATGGATTGCCAACGCCAGGCGATTTCGAGTCCAGAGAAGTTGCTGCTATCAATTTGGCTAAGGCTTGTGTATTTGGTGGAGCCTGCATCGGCAGAATAGCTGGGCCACTCTCCGTCGCGGTTGCCGTCCTGCGCGGAAACCAATAAAGACGCGGAAATAATTAAAGCTCCTAGCGTGCCCGTCAACACCCTATGACGATTGCAATGTGTATTGTTCATCTTACTGGCTCCATTTTTGTTTTAGTGCTTCCCGATCTACTTTTTTGCCGCGCAGATAGACATCAAAGATCTGCCGTATGTTGTGAATATCTTCTAGCGGATTGGAATCGAGGATAAGGAAGTCTGCTGCCTTTCCCGCCTTGAGGCTACCTACACTATCTAGCCCGAATGCCTCAGCAGAACGCGAAGTCGACGCAACGATAGCCTCAGCCGGACTCATGCCCATGCGCACAAATAGTTCTAATTCAACGTGGTCGGCGTAGCCGAAAAAATCACCGACCGCCCCCGCATCTGTTCCGAGAATTATGTGATCTTTCAATTTTAAGAGATTACTAGCCAGCATAGCTGAGCGCTGCTGTGACTCTGTGCTCTGATTAGCTGGTGGAGCTTTGTAGTTGTCATTCAGCGACTCAAGCACCGACGCGGGCACCTGATCGTAGAAGAAGGGGTCCTGAAATGCTGGAATATAGTAGGGCTCGCGCTTGGTAATCATACCCAGCGTTGGAACGATGTAGACATTATTCTCTCGAACCATTTCCAAGTACTCATCGTCCACTTCCCTATCATAGGGCATATGGATGAAGCGTCTGTTGCCTAGATTAACAAGAGACTTATGGTCATCCAGCGTGGTGGCATGGGCGATGATTCGCATGTCGTAATTCGAAGCAGTCTCCAGAACCGCCTTATAGATTTTCGGTGCGAGTTTTACTTGTGCCCCGCGACGCTCGTCTCGCGAGTCCACCCATATCTTGGCGATCCCATATCCGTTTGCAGCTAGCTCTTTTACTGTTCTTACCGCCTGCTCGGGATCGGCAACCGGGTTGACTCCCCAGTAGTCGGGGTCGTCAGTAAATCGAGGGTTAGGCCCTCCGCCCGGAGAACCCATGCCGGGCGATTGGTGATAGCGTGCTCCGCCGATGTTGCCCCGCAACTGTTCCAACTTTATCCGTGAGGCGACGTCCTCTTTATCGCTGCCCGTGGATATGATCGTACCTACACCGTAATAGGCGTGACGGTAGAGATGGTCAGTGAGGTTTTCCTCGGTAAATAAATTAGACCCCCAATCTCCGTAAGCCTCCCAACCTAGATGGGCATGGGTATTAACGAGCGCAGGGATGATAGTTTTCCCGCTAAGATCATGACTAACTGCGGCGTCAGAAACATCACTGCCTGACATTGGCCCAACAGCCAAAATAGTATCACCGCGAATCAGCACAGATCCCCGCTCAATTACCGTGCCGTCACCGATGATGATGCGCACGTTATTGAATACCTGTTCAATAGAATCCGTATCGCCTGACGATTGACCAGCCGCCTGACCAACCGCTAAGAACAGACTGAGGATTGCACACGTGAATGGAGATAGCTTCATTTCTTATTGTAAGCTCCGATGATTCCTCAGCTTGTTATCTCGCAGGGCAGGCCTCACCTCGAGTGAGCGCCTATATAATCTTGACTTGGAAAGCCGTGCTGCATTTTATTGAGACTTTATCCTACGAATCCAAGCAATAAATTATTTTCTAACCCATTTCTGCAAACATCCGCCCGACGGGCTCACGTCACAGCCACCGGTAAGTCCAGCAAAAATATTTCCCAGATTATCAGCAGCCATGCCCTCTGGTCGGGTACCGGGAATATAGTATTGTAATGAGCCATTGGTCTGCCCAATGCGAATGCCTACCTGAAAGCCTGGATTTCGTGCTACGCGCCCGCCGCCTTCTGGAGCTATTGACGGCCCCCCAAGAAGTCCGCCAGATTCTGAGTCAGCGACCACGAAGGTTCCATCTTCCAGAACCGTGATACCACTGGGTCGACCGAAATGTCTCCAGTCGTCTACAAACTCCAGATTCTCGTCCAATATCTGCACACGGTTGTTGGAGCGATCTGCCACATACAGACGTCCCTGCGCATCGTAGGTCAGAGCATGCGGTCCCATAAATTCACCCGGGCCAGCCCCCATCTTTCCGACTTCTCGGACAAACTCGCCCGCGGGCGTTATTACCACCAAACGATCGCCATCCTGCTGTGCATTGGAAGGGCGCGGCCAGTGGCCGTCGGCGATTACAATATTGCCATCCGGCATCAGAGCACACGCGGTGGGGCCAATAAACGTCTCTGTTCCTGCTCGCGAAACACCCGCCTGCCCAAGACTTAATAAATGCTCACCATCGGGGCTGAATTTGTGAATCTGGAATCCGCGACCGGCAGTTGAGGGGTCATCACTGAAGGGGCCGCTGTCTCCTGCCCAAAGGTTTCCGTCATTGTCCATGCAGAAACCATGCGCCTGAACGATCATGCCTTCGCCGAAACTCTTGGTGATCTGTCCTTCAGCATTAACGTAATTGATAGGTGGCTCGGAACGAAACAGCATCCAAAGCCCACCGGTGTCATCTGGAATCAGTCCAATAGCGGCTCCCCATTCCTGACCAGGAAGTAAGGTCGGCCAATTTTCAACCATCTCATACGGCCCATCCATGGTAGAAGCTGGACGCCTAGAAAGTGAGATTAACTTCTCAGTTTCAGCCTTTCTAGCTTCAGCAACCTGCGCCTGCGATGTCGCAGAAAACAGTGGCACTAGCCCCAGTAAAGATACGATCAGAATTATTCTTCTAGCAGATTTAGACATGGTTCTATCTCCGTAATAATAATTGCCAGCTATCTTGCTGGTTTGGAAACTGGAATCAGATGGAGACCGACTAAAAACACATGACGGCATCCTAACTCGATCCTACTCCCTTTCTTCGGGGCTCGCGCTCTAGCCTAATGGGCTAGAGGATCGGGCCGAACTTGAAACTTGACCATCTTGCTGGTCGTGCCCTTGCCCCCTTCCGTGTGCCAATTGAAGTTGGTTCCATAGTTTGCCCACACGCCGCGGCCTTTCCACCCTGCATCAGGATCATCGATACGACCGTCCAGACCGCGAGAATAGAACCCTAGCGGGTAAGGCACTCGCATGATGACCCACTCTCCGGTTTCCGGGTTTAGAACCTGCAAGGAATCAGAACCCGATCCGTTAGCGATCGGTAGATTTTCACCAAGCCCAAGCGTATTAAAATTATCTACCCAGTTATAGTAATGAAAGTCCGCCTTGACGTCGGTTCCTTTAAGTGTGGGACCAGGCACTTCATGCAAAGTCCAGCCCTCCTGGCAATGCTGAGAATCAACAACAGTTGGACCATTCATCACTTCACATTTACTGCGATCGAAGCTTGCCAAATGACTACTACCCGATAGAGCTGTCCAGACGACGCCGTTTTTGTCCACATCAATCCCGCGCGGACCAAAGCCTTCAACTTCTCCATCGATGACTGGCAACTCATACACTTCCGTAATACATGTTTCCGGCGGATTGTCTCCCTTGTCGAAGCGGTAGATACGACCAGGAAACTCCGTGCCACCGCCCCATGCCACATTATCAACTTGGTTAACGATGACACCATAACTACCCGGACTCATGCGCGTGTCCAGAGTAGGGTCAATGTCGGCAAGCACTTCTCCGCCGCCGCCCTCTCCAACGCTACGCAGGGCACCGACCGGCTGATTCCACGGTTTGGTTATGCGTCCATCGCCATTCGTGTCCACTACCATTGGACACCAACCCTGGGACAACTGCTCATCGCCCGTGCGGTCGAATAGCTTGGTGTTTATCCAGCCCATCACGTCCCCACCACCGCTGAAATACAGTGTGCGATCTTCATCGCTGGCAAACTGCAGGTGGTGAGTGCCAAAGCAGGTATCGATCAAACCGAAAGACTCCGTTGCCGGATCGTAATAGGAGGCCTGCCTAGAGCTTCTTCGCGTTGGATAGTATTGAGCGAATTTATTGGACGAGCCTTGCTGGCACCACTCGGGCAATACGTCTCCACGCACTTTCGTCGTCATCCAGATTCGGCCCAATTCATCCATCATCGGATTATGTGGATCTGCCGGTCCTTCCCACAGGGCTTCGTCCTCATAGAAAACAGAAGGAACTGGAAATTGTTGAGCGAAGCGCGTTACCGCTGGATTGTCTGGATTGTCTTTTACCGCAATCTCGATCGTGCGGTATTCGTTGGTTTGCGTATCTAACTCCAGCAGTGTCCCATGTCCACCATCGACTCCGTAGACCTTACCCCCCGCGTTGATCGACACATCTCGCTTGTCGGTGACAATCTCATCATGGATGTAGGAGGATTCGTTCCCCCAGTCCCACAGCGTAAGAACCACATTACGCTCGACACCGCTAGGACGCTCCGGAGCAGATGGCACTTCACCAGCGGCGATGCGATCGGTCCAGTCGGCGTACATTTCCATACCCCGCTCACGTCCGAAACGGCCAGCAAAGGCGCTCATGAAAGGGCCACGAATACCAATAGCTGTCCTGTAATGCCAAGCCTCGACACTGGTCTCGAAGCCAAGATGGTCAAGATGATCTAGCGAGCGCGTCAACTTGTTGCCGAGTTGGTGGCACAGCTGACAACCCTGCTTCGTCATGTCGATCCACTGAGCTTGGCTGCGCATGCCCTCGGAGATGCCGTTGCCGTTATCTCCGGTGCCTGGAAACTCGTTGACATCGGGCACCTCAAGCAAGGAGTACCAATAGTTCGCCGGGTAGACTTGTGCGGCCTCGGCAGGAGATCCTGCGGTAAACGTATTCAGAGTAACGTCGGCACCTACTCGCAGGGATACCGGCTTGGAATCAACCAGACCGTAACCTCTCACCCACACCTTATATAAGGCATCAGGCAGCTCGGGCAGAACAAAGCGACCGTCTTCGTCGGTAACTACTATTTTGATGAAGTGAGTCGGCAGGTCATCCGTCTCCGCGATTACCCAAACTCCCGCCTCGCTAGCATTGCCGCTTTGCACTACGCCTTCTATAGCGCCGTTGCCAACTTGTGGCTGCGCAGAGACCGTTAGTGAAAGCAGCGCAAGCAGTGTCACACAGGCAGCACGTCCAAAAATTTGAAATCGGGAGTCTTTCGAAATTAGTAATTTTTCAAGCGAAAACATTAGGGTCTCCAGACGATAATTTTTATTATTTATCCACTGTACTGTAACAGCGTGGTTATAAGTCACAAACTAGTGATCTCAGGCCTCAATTTGTATCATTATACGATTGCATAATGTGTCATTATTCTTAACAACTGGCCTCTCTATTTGTAACATATTTCAACATCACTCCAAAATCGACTATGCAGCGGGCGAATCAACCGTTACATTTATCATCCATAGCTAAGACGCAATAATAAGAATGATGCAATTCAAGGGAGAGTAAACCATGGTGGTGGACGTCGAACGATTAATCCATGATATAAAGAACAAGCAGTTTAGTCGCCGTACTTTCTTAGGTTCAGCCGCGGCACTAGCGGTGACAGGCAGCAGCAGTGCTGCCACCAGTATCAGCCCCCCTCTACCCGTGCAATCGATTAATCACATGACGATCAACGTGTCCGATCCAGCCGCCTCGCTCGCTTGGTATCAGGGCCTGTTCGGCATGCCAATTGCTGCTAGGCAAGGCAACACTATCGTACTGCAGGTCGGCGACGGCCCACAGTTTATGGCCATTGGCGGATCGCCTAGTGACAATCCACGAATCAACCATCTATGCCTAGCGGTTGAAAATTTCGATGACGAGCGAACCGTGCAGATCCTCGCTGAACACGGCGTCGCCGCGACTACTGAATCCGGCCCGATGCAGTCCCGCGTAAGAATGCGCGGAGAGGAATTTGGAGGCGCAGCCAGCGGCACGCCGGAACTGTACTTTGGCGACCGCGATGGCATTGTCGTGCAATTGCAGGATACGAGCTATTGCGGAGGTGCCGGTTTGCTAGGCGAAGACTGCCTAGCGACACCTGAGCCCGCCCCCAGTCCGGGGCTACTAACCCTGCATGAGCTCAATCATTTCACTCTATTTGTATCTGATCAGGCGCGCTCCATGGCGCTCTATCAGAGCCTATTCGGCATGGAGGTAGACACCTATCAAGGTGCTCTACCAGTAATGAGAATTGGCTCAGGCAAGCAGTTCCTAGCTATGCCGGCGGTGCCTCCCCTGGCTGGTCGCATACACCACGCCTCAATGGCGGTGGTTGATTTTGATGTCGATCGTATTTTCTCTGTGCTGCAAGACTACGGCTTGACCGTGCTGGAGGGGGCATCAAGTGCCGATGGGCCATTGCAAGCCTACGTTACGATGCGCGGATCGGACCGAGGCGGTGCAGCTGAGGGCACGCCGGAGCTATATTTCACGGACCCAGACGGTATACTGATCCAGCTTCAAGATCTAAGCTACTGTGGTGGAAATGGTTATCTCGGCGATGAGTGCGGCACAGTTGAGAACCCGACCGGGCGCAACAACTAAATTGTGAGTTTTGATCGGAACATGACATGAACAGAATACTCATTATTGGCCTAGCCATGGCGGCGACAAACCTATCCTGGGCCGCGGAGTCTAGGACTGTCGATACGCAAAATCGCGCCTTGCTCGATCAGTACTGCGTCATCTGCCACAACCAAGGGGTCGTTAACAGCGTGGCCACTGCCAACGAGGGTTTGCAGACTACCCAGCTTCGTAATCTAGGCCTAACACTCGACACCGAAGATGTTTCCAACTTGGCGGAAAATCCTGAGGTGTGGGAGAAGGTTGTTAACAAACTTCGGGTAGGCGTGATGCCTCCTCCTAATTATCCGCGTCCGGACAAGCTAAGTTACGACGGCTTTCGGAGCTGGCTCGAAAATGAACTCGATCAAGTTGCTGCGGCGCGAGTTAATCCGGGCCGGACTCAGGCATTTCACAGACTCAATCAAACCGAATATAAAAACTCAGTCCGCGACCTGCTGGACCTCAACATCGATGTCGCTGGCCTGATCCCTTCTGACTCGCCAGACCAATACGGCTTTGACAACAATGCCGATGTGTTAGCTCTATCTCCAGCATTGGTTGAGCGCTATGTTTCAGCCGCACACAGAGTGGCCGGACTAGCAGTAGGTGCGACACCCCGTGGAGCTTCTATTAAAAGCTACGAGGTTCCACTGAATCTTATTCAGGATGATCGACTAAGCGAGGAACTGCCTTTTGGTTCCAGAGGTGGCACTGCCATCGAACACAGCTTTCCGGTTGATGGCGAGTATCGAATTACTGTCAAACTGCAAACAAACTACGTGGACTTCGTGCGTGGTTACGACGCCCGTCACGAATTGGAGATCAGCCTCGACGGCGAGCTAATTGACTCCGCAACCTTCGGTGGCGACGCACCCGGCGTGCCCGCGCCTTACAGCTATGCAGGAAATATCCGCGGCAGCGATGATTGGGAGGCATTCATGATGGCCTTCGCCGACAAAGGTTTTGAAATAGTGCTCCCAGTACTAGCCGGCCCGCGCATCATCGGTGCGACGTTTCCTCGCGAGATGTGGGAGAACGAAGGAATACAGCAGCCCAGATTGTTTGGCTATCACTTAGCGGTGACTGAGTTACCCGATATAAATCCTGGAATAGGCAGCATCCAAATTGAAGGACCACTCTCAGTAGCAGGGCCTGGTGACACACCCAGCCGACAAAAAATCTTCACTTGTAGCCCGGCAAGCCTAGACGAAGAGCCTGCGTGCGCAAGAGAGATTCTCGGCTCATTAGCACGCCGCGCCTATCGCCGCCCGGTTGGCGAGAACGATATTGAAAGCTTGGTAGAATTCTATAATGCAGGCAGGCTCGATGGCGGCTTCGAAGCAGGCATTCAATTTGCACTCGAACGCATTCTAGTTTCTCCTGACTTCCTATTCCGCATTGAACAAGACCCGAGAGATGCACAGCCCGGAGACATGTATGCGATCAGCGACACCGAACTTGCTTCTCGCCTGTCATTTTTCCTCTGGAGTAGTCTGCCCGATGAAGAGTTATTAGATCTGGTCGAGCGCAATGCCTTACGCGAACCCGGCGTGCTCCAGCAGCAGGTAGAAAGGATGATGGCCGACTCGCGCGCTGACGCCTTCATCAAGAACTTTGTCGGACAGTGGCTATACCTTCGGAACCTCGGCGGCATCTATCCCGACCCCGCTAGTTTCCCCGAATTCGACGAGAACTTGCGCGCGGCGTTCCAACGAGAAACAGAGTTATTCATCGACGATCAGATCCGTTCCGACAAGAGTCTGCTTGAACTGCTAAGTGCCGATTACACTTTCATCAACGAGCGACTCGCGCAGCACTATGGCATACCCGGAATCTATGGAAGCCGTTACCGCAAAGTAACTCTCGAGGGTTCCGAGCGTGGCGGACTACTCGGCCACGGCAGCATCATGATGGTGACTTCCTATCCGAATCGAACCTCTCCTGTGTTACGAGGCAAATTCGTACTCGAAAATTTATTAGGCGGCCCCCCTCCTGAGCCGCCACCGAATGTGCCCGCGCTCGTGGAAGAGAGTGATGGCAAGAAGCTCACCATGCGCGAGGCGATGGCCCAGCATAGGGAAAACCCAGCCTGCCGTGTCTGTCACGCCGCCATGGATCCCATCGGGTTCTCACTTGAAAATTACGACGCCATTGGAAAATGGCGGCTCGAGTTTGCTGATCAACCAATCGACGCGTCTGGCCTACTCCCCGATGGCAACACCTTCGATGGTCCGGATGGCCTTCGCGATCTCTTGCTTGAGCGACCTAATGATCTAGTGGGCACGATAACCGAAAAACTACTGAGGTTCGCTCTCGGGCGCAGCCTCGAATACTACGACATGCCCCAGGTGCGGGCGATAGTGCGCACAGCGGCTGAAGACGATTATCGCTGGTCTTCAGTTATTCTTGGAGTAATTGAAAGTATGCCATTTCAAATGCGGAGAACACAACTATGAATATATTCAAGAAGACCCTGCCTCGACGTACCGTATTACGAGGGTTAGGCGCAAGTCTTGCCCTGCCATTGCTGGACAGTATGATTCCAGCACTTTCTTCGTCATCTGCGCTTGAGGCGCAACCGGCAAAGCGTCTCGGCGTGGTTTACGTGCCGAACGGTATGGCTATGAAATCTTGGACCCCAGCCACCGTAGGTGCAGACTTTGAGATGACCCGTATTTTGCAGCCAATGGCTGCTTACCAGGACAGGATGCTGGTGTTAACCGGGCTTAATGGAACTTCAAGCAACGCAGGCGTGCACGCTAGCGCCTCGACTCGCTTCCTTACTGGCACAATACCAGCTCGCACAGAGTCCGATCTCGAGGCTTCAATCTCGCTTGATCAGTTAGTGGCACGCGAACTAGGCCGCCAGACACAACTCGGCTCACTAGAGTTAGCGTTAGACCAAAGCGATGTGTTCGGCTCCTGCGACATAGGTTTCAGCTGCCAGTACACCAGCACAATCTCCTGGAGAGACTCCTACACGCCATTGCCAATGGAGACTAACCCACGAGTAGTGTTTGAGAGATTGTTTGGAGACACCGGCACAACCGATCCGGCAGTACGCCTACAACGCATTCGCAAAGATAGAAGTTTGCTCGACTCGGTTACCGAACGTGTTTCCGAACTCAATAGCACTGTTGGGGCTGGCGACCGTGCCAAGCTCGATCAGTATTTAGATGCCGTTAGAGATGTTGAACGGCGCATCCAAATGGCGGAGGCGCAGAGCAACAGAGAACTTCCACAAATAGAACAGCCAGCAGGCATACCTAACACCTATGAGGAACATGCCAAGCTCATGTTCGACATGCAGGTGCTGGCATATCAGACAGATCTGACTCGCGTCATAACATTCATGTTAGGGCGAGAACTAAGTGGTCGTACCTACGCCGAGATCGGCGTTCCCGATTCGCATCATCCAACTTCGCATCACCGCGATGACCCGGCACTTTACGAGAAGGTCACAAAGATCAACGAATTTCACACGAGCCTGTTCGCCTACTATCTCGACAAGCTCGATGCGACGCCGGACGGCAATGGGTCGCTGCTAGATAACATGTTGATGCTCTACGGCGCAGGCATGTCCGATAGCAACCGCCACCAGAATACCGGCCTGCCGCTGGTGCTACTCGGCGGTGCAGGCGGCGATGTCAAAGGTGGTCGCCATCTTCGATACACCGAAGGCACGCCGATTAGCAACCTACACTTAACCATGCTCGAGAAGATGGGAATACCCATGGAGTCGATGGCCAATAGCACCGGCAGACTCAACCTGTTGAGTGACGTCTGATTTTGAGGGTTAGCATAATAAAAAAGTTGAGATTTTTTGTGCTGGCAATGGCAGCGCTGCTTACAGTGAATGTCATTGCCGCAGAAACTGCTCCCATCATCGACGCAGCTAGGCATCAAGACATAGTGATGTTGCAGCAGCTGCTAAATGCCGATTCCGATCCTGACTCGCGACAAGCAGATGGTGCAACCGCTTTACACTGGGCGGTGTATCACGAGAATGTCGATGCCGTGGCCTCTCTTATCGAAGCAGATGCTGATGTAAATGCTGTCAACCGCCTAGGCGCATCACCCCTTTATTTAGCCGCCAAAAGCGGCAATGCGAATTTGATTGAGCTGCTGCTTGAAGCGAATGCGAATCCAAATGTCGCGATGCCAATGGGCGAAACGCCGATAATGACCGCGGCCCGCTCAGGCACTGTTCAGGGAGTGCAGTTGTTGGTGGAAGCGGGAGCAGATGTAAATGTCGCAGAACAATCACGTGAACAGACAGCTCTCATGTGGGCAACCGCCCAAGGACATGTAGAGGTCGCGCACATACTGATAGATGCGGGAGCAGACTTGGAGGCACGATCGAAGCTACGGTCCCGACTCATGTTTGCCGATGCATCGAATGGCGGCCAGTTCGATCAGGGCATCATGGAGCAACTCGGCGGCTACACTGCGCTACTCTTTGCAGCACGCAGTGGTGATATAGAAATGGCTCGCCTGTTTCTCAGCCATGAGGCAGACATCGAAGCTGTTGCGGGTAATCGCACAAGCCCACTCGTCGTCGCAACGCATAGCGGCCATGGGGACCTAACGCAACTGTTACTCGAGTTTGGCGCCGATGCCAATACCATAGGCGCCGGATATACCGCACTGCATGCCGCGATATTGCGGGGCGATTTAGAAGCAGTGAACGCACTGCTGGATCATGGAGCCGACGTTGAGGCCCGACTTCTACGACCTAACTCTGTGCAGCGTGCCAGCGAAGATTGGGTGCTTAAAGCCCCATTGGTAGGCGCTACACCCTACTGGATAGCGGCAAGTTTTCGCGAAGCGGACATTATGCAAGCACTCGCTAAAGCTGGAGCAGACCCCTCCCTGACGAATGAGGGACAAATGAGCAGGCCTAGGGCCCGAGCCGATCGCAACTCCTATACACCGACTGTAGTTGGCGGTTTTGAAAGTACAGTGCAGGCTGCCGTCAAGGGTGATAGCACCCGCGGTCGTTACTATGTCCAAGCAAACCCGAATCCAGTCGGCGAAGAACAGCTCGCCTTGGCGGCGGTGAAAGCCGCAGCCGAGAGTGGCGTTAACCTTAATCACCGTGACTACACTGAATCGACAGCCCTTCACGATGCAGCCGCTAGAAAGCTACCGAATATAGTGCGAGAGCTAGCTCAACGAGGAGCCGATGTGAACGCGCTTGATCGTCGCGGGCGTACACCACTCGATTTGGCTATCGCTGCGGAAAATAGGCCGAGCCCCTTAGGCTTTAATCCGGACATCCCAGGAGCATCTGCCAGTGAAGTGTTGAAAGAGTTCGCAGCGGCACGA
>Ga0308022_1000433_pt1 | contig 15811 bp, 16 predicted proteins | sample Neamet353_FD_201297 | JGI IMG/M metagenome (GOLD analysis project Ga0308022, IMG submission 201297) | Marine microbial communities from water near the shore, Antarctic Ocean - #353 | ecosystem: Environmental > Aquatic > Marine > Unclassified | place: Southern Ocean | collected 2014-10-02 | reverse complement strand
AAAGGTTATTCAAAAAATGTCTGAAATCATTAACGCGGTAGAAAACTCTAAAATGATTAAAGTGCCACAAGAGGCTCCTCATATTAGAACAAATAGATTTGTTACAAAATCGATTTGTTATCATGCAGCTTTAATGGCAAATGATACTGATGCAGCAGCAATATCAACATTAACAAATAGTGGGTATACTGCTTTTCAAATTTCTGCTTGGAGACCAAGAACAGCTGTTTTGGCTTTTTCAACGGATAAAAGAATTTTAGGAAAACTAAATCTACTTTGGGGTGTAAAAGCGTTCTTTTATGATAAAAATCTATCAACAGATGATACTGTGGACGATATTAATAATATCGCTAAAGAAAAAGGTTTTGTAAAATCGGGTGATTTAATTATCAATCTTGCATCAATGCCTTCAGAAGCTAGAGGAATGGTAAATACATTGCGTGTTTCTGAAATTAAATAAAAGAGATTTTAATTTTTATATAAAAAGCGTTCTAAATTTTTAGAACGCTTTTTTTGTGGAATATAATTTGAGATTTAAATCTTTAACTTTTTACTGATGATAATTGCATCATTAGTCACAAATGGCATCGGCATCATTTCTGCTGATCTTGGTTGTATTGAAAAATTAGGGTTTTCTAATAAATCATACGAGATTTCATTTAAAATAATCGCTACTTTTTCGTCTTTATTAATGCTGAAAGAAAGTGTTACGCCCGCATCAGAATTTGCCATATAATAAATTAAGAAAGTTCCTTTTTCTACCGCATACTTTTTTCCATTATTTACAACAGCATCATTTACTTTAAATTGATGTAAAGTGAGTTTGTTATTTGTAATAAACTCAAACTTATTTACTTTTCTATTCGGTGATACTTCTAACTCTAACAAGCGTTTGTTGCCAATAATAGTATCAATATTTATACTAATATTTGATGAAGGAATGTTTTTGTAATCTGTTTTTTTATGATAGTTAAAATGGGTGTTGTATTTGCTTTTGGTTTCTGCATTTTTAATACCTCCTTTTATGGTAGTTTCATCAAATATTTGCTTTGTATAACTGTCTAAAGTCGTATTGTAGGTTCCGAAATAAGCAGTTTTAGCATCAGAGTTCTGAATGTAAACAATGCTGTTAGGCTTTTTGTTATCAATTGAAAACCCGCTATTGAAAGTTGCAAGGCTAAAGAAAACAAGGGCTAAAAGACCGCTTAATTTCAGCATCCAAGTAGCTTTCTTTTGATGAAAAGTAAAGAGCATCAATCCGAAAATTAAGGCAATTAAAAGACCACTGATCCATAAGTTTTTTAAACCTAAAGCAACAGGAAACATTTTAACCATTGGTGCAAAAATGTAAATTGTTGGTATGGATATTATTGTGAATAAAATACGTTTTGATCTTTCTTCGATATTCATGAAAACGGCAATTGCCAAAATGAACAAAGCACAGAAAACAGGGATGATAAAAAAGCTTGCTCCTTTTAAATAAATACTGATTAAAAAATTGATAATCAACCAAACAAAAATGGGTGCAATTAATAAGTTTATTGCTTTTTCTTCTTTAGAAAAATGTTTGTAGGTTTTTAGTAAAATTAAAAGGTTTAAGAAAACGAAAGTAATAATATAGGTATATCCATTATAGGTAAAACCGTGTAAAATATCATTGTAATGAGGATGAATTACAAGCAGTAATTTCCATAACCCGAAAGAAATGGATCCGCATAAAATTAAAGAAATTAGAAACGGAATAAATCCTTTGAAAACCTTTTTAATAGAGATCTTGTTGAGTGAAATTCCGAAGAAAATAAGAATTAAAAAGAATACGATTGCAATAACTAATAAAGGAGTTACCCAAGAAAATGGATATATAAGTAATTTTGAAAAAGGAAAATTTAAGTAGATAAAATCTTTATCAGAATCTAGATTTTCTAAATCAGAAAAAGCAAAATAATTTAAAGTTGTGGTGATGTAATCTGCTTGATGAAGCAGTGTTTCTTTATCTAATCTTTCATAAGAATCTTGTGCGGTATGATAATCGAAATGATCGCCGATAAACGCAAAATTGAACCCATTGATATTGGCATCTTGCCTAAAAACGGTTAAATCAGTATCATTAGGTAATTTTTTATAGACGCCATACATTAATGAATTTGCTGCTGGAAAGTTAGGTTTTGCAGCTAAAAACTCAGTAAGTAGTTTGCTGTTTTTACCATTCGTTTCCATTAATACATAACTTGGTCCTCCACTACCTCTAGCTTCAAAATTTAAAACCAACCCAATATCTTTTGTCCAAGAATGTTCATTAACAAAAGCTTGAGCGCCTAATAAACCCAGTTCTTCAGCATCAGAAAGTAAAATTACAATGTCGTTTTTCGGTGTTTTATTTTTTGATAAGAACGCTCTTACTCCTTCTAAAATAACTGCAACTCCAGAGCCAGCATCACTAGCTCCTAAAGACGAATGCGTGCTAGAATCATAATGAGAGAGCAGCATTAATGCTTTTCCGTTTTCCGAACCTTTTACCTTTGCAATAATATTTTGGGCAGTTGTAGCTGCAGCCCACTTTCTATTTATGGCTGTTTGGGTCTGAATTTCTGTTTCTAAGCCCATTTTATTCAGTTCTGAAACGATATAGTTCTGAACATTTTTATGCGCTTCAGAGCCAACATAATGCTGTTTTAAGCTAATTGTTTTTACGTGTTCTAAAGCATTATGAATAGAAAAATCCGTTTCCACTAAAGATTTCTCTTTAGGTAAAGAAGGTTTTAAATCAGAAAAACTCCAATAGATAACCCCTAAAATTATGAGGATTGATAAGACAGAAGATATTTTTTTCATTTGACTAATTTTTTTATAAAAGTATGAAATAAAAAAAAACTAATTGTTAATGTTGGATAAAACAGCAAATTTAAATCAAACTAAAAACCAAACGATTATGGGTACTAAAAGTTTTCAAGGAAAAAGAGATGAATCTCAAGGAAAGAATGAAGCACAAATTTTAATTTCTGATTATCGTTCCTTTTTAATCAATAAAAAGGTTTCATTTTCTAAAGGTAAATATCCTTCATCATAGATATAAAAATAGGTGTTTCCTGTTTTGGTTGTGTAGATAGATGTGAAAAACTGAAAGTCGAAACCTTTATCATATAACTTGGTTCTTGTCACTTTTGTTTTCCCAGTAGTATTTAATTCGGATAAAATTTTATAATTTTTTCGCAGGCGATTATTTATGTTTCTGATAAAATTTTTACTGTCTTTATTTACACTATTATTGAAGGAGTTTCTACAATAATCAGAACAAAATTTCTTATCTACTCTACCTTTTAAAGGTTCTTTACATTCTAAACATTCTTTCTTTTCCATCAAGTAAAGATATGTAAAAATATCCGTTTACAAACGACTACAATTAATTACAATCGAAAGTAATTGTTTTGTAACCGAATAAAACTAGAATGGTATCGCAACTTTGCAGTGTCAAAATGAATTGACAAATAATTTAAAAACTTATCTTATGAGTACGTTAAGAAACAAAGTACAGTTAATTGGTAGATTGGGTCAAGATCCAGAAATAGTAACCTTTAAAGATGGCAATAAAATGGCCAAATTTTCTATGGCTACAGATGATAGTTACAAAGACAAAACAGGTAATAAGGTAGAGCGTGCTTATTGGCATAATATTGTGATCACTGGAGGTTTAGTGAGTGTCGTAGAAAACTATGTAAAGAAAGGCCAAGAAATTGCTGTTGAAGGAAAATTAACAAACAGATCTTATGACACTAAAGAGGGTGAAAAAAGATATGTCACAGAAATTTTAGTAAATGAATTATTGATGTTAGGAGGAAAACAACAGTAATATTTTTAAGAATTAGAAAAGAAGAAAGGCCAACTTAAAGTTGGTCTTTTTTTTTAATGTTTGTTATCTGTCAATTTTAATTAGGAAGTGCAGTTACAAACACAATTAATGCCGTTTTAGAAAAATAATTCAGTTTTAGGGCACCTTAAAAATAAATTTCCTGGGCTAATCTAAACGTATTTGCGTGCGCATTTACAATAACATTTACATCTTTCGAATAGCCTCCGCCCATAGAGCACATCACAGGGGTTTTTAAATCGAAACAGGTTTGTAAAACGAATCGATCTCGTTCTTTACAGCCTTGAGGAGTTAATCCTAGTTTTCCTAATTTATCCGTTTCAATAACATCAACGCCACACAAATAGTATATGAAATCTGGTTTTTCTTGGCTGATGAGTTTTGGAAGTACTTCTTTTAAAATTGATAAATATTCAGCGTCTTTAGTGCCGTTTTCTAAAGCAATGTCTAAATCGCTTTTTTCTTTGATAAAGGGATAATTACTTTTTCCATGCATAGAAAATGTAAAAACAGAAGGATCATTTTGAAAGATTTCAGCTGTTCCATTTCCTTGATGCACATCTAAATCTACAATTAGAATTTTATCGACCAAACCTTTATTTTGTAGATATCTTGCGCCGATTGCTTGGTCATTTAACATACAAAAAGCTTCACCGCGATTTGAAAACGCATGATGTGTACCACCAGCAATATTCATTGCGATTCCATTTTTTAAAGCAAATTCAGAAGCCTTCATTGTTCCGTCTGCAAGAACCATTTCTCTTTCAACAAGCACTTCAGAAATTGGGAAACCTATTTTTCTAACTGCTTTTTGAGAAAGCGTAATGTTTAATAAATCAAAAAAATATTCAGGGTCGTGAACCGTAAAAAAATGTTTGTTATTGGGTATTTCTGGTTCAAAGAAATTTTCTTCAACACAAGTTCCTTCGTAGATTAATTGTTGAGGTAAAAGGTCATATTTCTCCATTGGAAAACGATGACCTTTTGGTAACTCGTGTTTATATATTGGATGATATGCTATTTTTAGCATTAACTAACCTGTTGTCCGTTTTTAACTGCTTTTGTAGGTTCCACAAAAGCTAACTTTCCATCAGGAGTGTCCGTCATTAAAATCATTCCTTGGCTTTCTACACCTCTAATTTTTCTTGGCGCTAAGTTAACCAAAACAGAAACTTGTTGCCCAATAATATCTTCAGGTGAAAAGCTTTCAGCAATTCCAGAAACAATGGTTCTTGTATCAATACCAACATCAACTTTTAGTTTTAAAAGCTTTTTGGTTTTTGCTACTTTTTCAGCTTCCAAAATCGTTCCAACTCTAATATCTAGTTTGGTAAAATCGTCAAACTCAATTGTTTCTTTTTGAGGTTCGATTACCTTATTTTCTTGTTCGTTCGCAATTTTAGTCGCTTGTAACTTTTCTACTTGAACCTCAATCTCTTTGTCTTCAATTTTAGAAAATAATAATTCTGCTTTGTTTATTTGATGATTTGCAGGGATCAAAACGTCTTTTTCAGTTACATCTTCCCAAAACAAGCTTTCATCAACATTTAAAATACCTTTTAACTTCGTTGAGGTAAAAGGCAAAAATGGTTCAGAAACTACTGCTAAAGCTGTAGAAATCTGCAAAGCAACATACATAATTGTTTTTACGCGTTCTTCATCTAATTTTATAACTTTCCAAGGTTCTTCATCTGCTAAATACTTGTTTCCAAGTCTGGCAAGACTCATTAACTCTTGAGAAGCTTCTCTAAAACGATATCTTTCAATAGACTTTCCAATGGTATTCGGAAACTCTTTTACAGCGGCTAAAACATCTTCATCAACTTCTGTGAATTCACCTGGAGTTGGCACTTGTCCGTCGTAATATTTGTTTGTTAAAACCACAACTCTGTTAATGAAATTACCAAAAATGGCAACCAATTCGTTGTTGTTTTTTGCCTGAAAATCTTTCCAAGTAAAATCGTTGTCTTTACTTTCTGGCGCGTTTGCAGTTAATGTATAACGTAAAACATCTTGCTGATTTGGAAATTCTTCTAAATACTCGTGCAACCAAACTGCCCAATTTTTTGAAGTTGATAACTTGTTACCTTCTAAATTTAAAAATTCATTTGCAGGTACATTATCTGGTAAAATATAATCTCCATGTGCTTTTAACATCGCTGGAAAAATAATACAGTGAAAAACAATGTTGTCTTTCCCTATAAAATGAACCATTTTAGTATCGTCTTTTTTCCAGTAATCTTCCCAGTTTTTACCTTCTCTTGCTGCCCATTCTTTGGTAGATGAAATATATCCAATAGGTGCATCAAACCAAACATATAATACTTTTCCTTCTGCATCTTTTAAAGGCACAGGAATTCCCCAATCTAAATCACGTGTTACAGCTCTTGGTCTTAAACCATCGTCTACCCAACTTTTTACTTGTCCGTAAACATTCGGTTTCCAATCTTTTTTATGACCTTTTAAAATCCATTCACGTAAAAAATCTTCGTGTTTATCTAAAGGTAAAAACCAGTGTTTTGTTTCTTTTACGGTGGGTACATTTCCAGTAATTGCAGATTTAGGGTTGATTAAATCTGTTGCATTATGAGAGGTTCCACAGTTTTCACATTGATCTCCATAACTTTCTTCAAAGGCACATTTTGGGCAAGTTCCCACCACAAATCTGTCTGCTAAAAACTGATTTGCTTCTGCATCATACAATTGTGCAGAAACTTCTTCGATAAACTCACCATCATTATACATCTTAGTAAAAAACTCTGATGCTGTTTCATGATGAATTTTTGATGAGGTTCTTGAATAATTATCAAAAGAAATTCCGAAATCAACAAAAGATTTTTTGATGATTCCATGATATTTATCGATAATAACTTGGGGAGAAACGCCTTCTTTTTTTGCTCTCATCGGTATTGCAGCACCATGTTCATCAGAACCAGAAATGTAAGCAACATCATTACCTGTTAAACGTAAATAACGCGCATAAATATCTGCAGGAACGTAAACACCTGCTAAATGACCAATATGAATAGGACCATTTGTATAAGGTAAAGCTGCTGTAATTGTATATCTTTTCGGAGCACTCATGTGTTCTATGTATTTTATTTTTGTACGAATCTTTAAAGTGCAAAAGTACAAAAAACCAATTTTTAAATCCGAGTGAAAATAGATACATTTACAATAGTTAGAATTTTAAATTGTTAGCCCCTAGAAACAAGATTTATTTTGAAGAAATCAATCCTATTTATGACCTTATTATTGATGACTTTTTCATCAGCATTTGCTCAAGAGAAAGAAGACTTTATAAAAGTAAAAGAGAACCCAATTGTATTTGGAAATTTTCTTTTTGGGTATACTAATTCAGGTAAAAAAGCGGTTACGGTTGACGCGAGTCTTAATTATCAATCAAAAAATGATTTGTACACGTTTAGAACTTCACAAACTACTAGTATCGATAGAATAGATTGGTCTCTTATTATTCCAACCTCTATAGTAAGCAATACTACAAGAGAATATGCGGCGCTTTACGGGAAAAGGTATATTGAAGATGGATGGTCTTATCATTTTTCTGGCGGAATTTCTTACAATATAAATGAAGATGTGAATGGTGATATTAAAACAAGCGATACCTTTGTAGGATTCCCATTTGAAATAGGAATGAGTCTCTTTAAATCAAAAAAGGAGAGATTTAGAGTCTTTTATGGATTAATTCCGGTTGGTAAAGAAACAAGCTTTGGAAGATCTTTCGGATTAAAATTATATGCAAACATTGCTAAAAAATCGTATGTTGGTTTAGGCTTAACATTTGGATTAGGTTGGCACAAAATATATGAAAATGAAAAGTAAAGTACTATCTTTTTTATTATTGATGACTTTTTCATCAACATTTGCTCAAGAGAAATTAATAAGTCCGCCTTATTTACAAAAAGGAGATACCATTGCAATTGTTGCACCTGCAGGGATTTTAAAAAACAAACAAGAAATCATAGAAAAAGCGAAACAACTAGCAGAAAGTTGGGGTTTAAAGGTGGTTTTAGGTAAAAATGTATTTAATCAAAACAATCATTTTTCTGGAACAGATGCTGAACGCTGTGAAGATTTTCAAAAAGGGTTAGATAATAAAAACATCAAAGCAATTTGGGCTGCAAGAGGAGGTTATGGTTCTGTAAGAGTTTTAGATTTGTTGGACTTCACGAAGTTTAAAAAAAATCCAAAATGGGTAATTGGCTATTCTGATATTACTGCTTTTCACAACCACATTCATAATTTAGACGTTGAAACGATTCACGGCATGATGGGTACAAGTTTGGGTGATGAACTTAAAGATATAAAAGAAACAGTTTCATCATTTAAAAAAGCGCTTTTTGGAGAAGCTCTTTCTTACACAGTTCCTTCATCAAAATACAATAGAAGTGGAGTTGTAGAAGGACAAATTATTGGAGGAAATTTAGCGATTTTAGCATCAATGTTAGGTTCTGAAAGTCAGTTAAACACAGAAGGTAAAATATTATTTATTGAAGAAGTTGGCGAGTATAAATATGCTATTGATCGAATGTTACAAAGTTTAAAACGCGCTAATTATTTTACAAAAGTAAAAGCAGTTGTTGTTGGAAATATGACCAAAGTGAAGAAAAACTCTACTGCTTGGGGAAGTTCAATTGAGCAATTAATTTTAGATGTTTTACCAGCAGGTATTCCTGTTTTGTTCGATTTCCCAGCAGGTCATGAATTAGATAACAGAGCATTAATTTTTGGAAGAAAGGTTGAATTAACAATTAACAAACAGGAGTCTTCAATTATTTTTAAAAAATAAAATGGCTGATCACAACGAATTAGGTAAAAAAGGAGAACAATTAGCAATCGATTTTTTAGTTAAAAACGGTTATAAAATCCTAGAAAAAAACTATCGTTATTTAAAAGCTGAAGTAGATATTATTGCTCAAAAAGGAGAAATTTTAGCGGTTGTTGAAGTAAAGACAAGAAGTACCGATTATTTTGGAAATCCGCAAGATTTTGTAAATCCGAAGAAAATAAAATTACTACTTTCTGCGATTGATAATTATGTGGTTGAAAAAGACCTAGACGTTGAAGTGCGTTTTGATATTATTGCAATCATCCATCAAAAAAAGGAAACAAAAATTGAGCATTTAGAGGATGCTTTTCTTCACTTCTTATAATTATTATTTATCAAAAAAATCTTTTACATCCTTTATTTCATTAGGCTTTGCTATAATTTCTTTATTCTTATCTAATACAAAATATGTAGGCGTAGAATTAATATTGTACGTATTTGCTATTTTGTTTTGCCATTTATTTAAACCCAACACATTGTGCCATCCAGAGAGATTAGCTTTAGCGTAATTTTCCCAAACAAAAGCATCATTCTCTAATGCGATAGCAATTACTTTTACACCCTTTTTGTTTTCCATGTACGTATGTAATAAAGGGATTTCTCTTAAACAATGAGAACAGCTTGTACTCCAAAAAACCAACACATATTTCTCAGCGTCATTTAAAGTCGAAAGCTGAAGTGTTTTACCATTTTCTTCCCAAGAAAAATCTGGCGCTATTCTGCCAATTTCAGTTACAAATAAGGCTGTTTTCTCGGATTTAAATTTTTGACTCTGTAGTGTTTTTGGAAGTTTATTGTAGTGACTATCAAACAGAAAATCTATTATTTCTAAATTTTTAGAAGTTTCAAATTGCTCGATTAAAAACTCAATAATATCTTTTTTATAAGGTTGATCTTTAACTTTAGAAAGCACAGTTTCTATAGATTGTTTAAACACTTTTTGCTGTGTTTCTTTGTCCTCAGAATAATTGATGTAAAACACATATTCTAAAATTTTATTCGTTAAAAAAGAAGAGTTAATTAACGCCTTATTAGAAAAATCTAAGGCATTGAAATAGGAGTCTTTTAAATTTGACATGTACTCATCTATAGAAGTCAAAATTTCTTTAGGGTTGTTGCGTAAATTGGCTCTTATAAAAGGAGCAATATATTTATTTTTAGAAGCTTCCGTGTATTTATATTGAATAGAATCTACGTTTTTCTTTGCTTTTTTATACTGATTTTTTAAGTCTAAATTTGGATTTTGTAGCACAGCAACCTGTATAGAATCTACTTGTTGTTGCGCAATAGAAACCGTTTCTATATAGGTATTAAACAACTTATTTTCTGATGATTTCGAAAATGTAATTGATAGTTCGGGATAATCAGGATTAAAAATGAAAGAAACATCTTCTTTATTGTAGAAAAAATCGACAAAACTTTCTCCTTCTAATCTGTAATTTATTCTATACACACCCGATTTTGCAGAAGAAGGCATCTTTAATTCGAAATGCCCAACAAGTCCTTTTTTGCCATTTACAGCTATCGAATCAGATTTCATCGAAGTGTTGTTTACGAAAATTTGTTTTGGCCCTTCAATTTTATATAAGATAATCCAATCACTTTTTTTAATTTTAGGAGTCATAACCCCTTTAACGGTATACTGTGCGTTCGCAATCGACGATATTAAAAACAGAAAAGTGAAAAGATTCTTTATCATTTTTTTATTGATTTTATTCTTGGTATAGCAATTCCCAAGAAGTAACCCAAAAATACTATTTCTGTATTTAAATAGGTATATTGTAATGTTAAAAATAAAAACATGAATTTTTCTAATAAAACAATTTGGATTACTGGTGCTTCTTCTGGAATAGGAAAAGCTTTGGCTATAGAGCTATCAAACCAAAACGCAAAAATTATTTTATCATCAAGAAAAAAAGAAGATTTAGAGTTGGTGAAAAGCGCTTGTAAAAACCCTTCTGAAGTAAAAATTGTTGTTTTAGATTTAGAAGATTATACGAATTTACAACCAAGGGTTGATGAAGCGTTGGCTGCTTTTGGAGCTATTGATATCTTGGTGAATAATGGAGGTGTTAGTCAGAGATCGTTTGTAAAAGACACTCAGATTGCTGTGGATAAAAGAATTATGGACATCAATTATTTAGGAACCGTGGCTTTATCAAAAGCAATTTTACCACATTTTATCAAAAATAAAAAAGGTCATTTTGTAGTAACGACAAGTATTGTTGGTAAAATAGGAACTCCTTTGCGCTCTAGTTACGCAGCAAGCAAACACGCTTTACATGGTTTTTTTGATAGTTTACGAGCAGAACATCATCAAGATAATATTGCGGTAACTTTAGTTTGTCCTGGTTTTGTAAATACGAATGTTTCTAAAAATGCATTAACCGGAAACGGAACACCGCAACAAAAAATGGATGCTGCAACAGCAAATGGAATTGACCCAATACATTTTGCGAAATTGATGGCAAAAGCCATTAAAAATAAAAAGGAAGAAGTTTATATTGCTGGTGCAAAAGAAAAATTAGCAGTGTATGTGAAACGTTTCTATCCGAAGTTGTTGTCAATAATGATAAGAAAACTGAGTGTTACTTAATCTTCAAAATATTCTAAATCTTCAAAATAAGAGACCACTGCCTCTTTCATTAAAACTGTTTGTTCACCACCTTTTAAATTTGGTAACTCAGTAAGTGTTTTGTAGTGTGGCCAGCCATCCTCATCAAAAAAATCGAATTCATAATACCCGTATGGTTCTAACAATTTGCAAATTGCAATATGCATAAGGTTCATTTTTTCGTCTTTTTTAAAAGTTCTATGACCTTGCCCTAATTCTTGTACACCAATTAAATAAAGGATTCCATCTAAATTTAATTCATCTCCTTCAGAAAAATCATTGGTTAGTTTTTCTACCAAGAAATCCCATCTTTCTTTTAAATTACTCACTTTAGTCATAAAATACATTTAAGCTGCAAAGATACAATGCCCATTTTTAAATTGTAAAAAAAAGATGTAGGTTTGAAGAAATTATTTTAAATGAATATTTTTGATATTATTATTGCTGCCTTGCTGCTTTTTGCTTTTGTAAGAGGAATTATGAAAGGGCTTTTTGCTGAGGTTGCTTCTTTAGCGGGAATTATTGCGGGTGTTTACGTAGCAATACATTACGCATATCACTTAGAGCTTTATTTAGCAAAATCTACTAGTATAAATTGGTCTAATGAAACGAATAGCATAGTCGCTTTTGCAATTACTTTTTTGGTTGTCGTTATATCAGTAGTTTTTATCGGAAAAATTTTAACCAAAATTGCAGATATTGCTGCATTAGGAATGTTGAATAAATTTTTAGGGGGCATTTTCGGAATCCTAAAAATAGCTTTAATTTTAAGTGTAATTTTTACTTTTTTTGGAAGAGTAAACAATACGATTCCGTTTATAGAACAAACAACATTAGACGAATCTTTGCTTTACAGTCCGGTAAAACAGATTGCTCCTGCTTTGTTTCCATCAATTATAAAAGAAGATAAAGAGGGTAAACCATCTATAGAATTACCTAAATAACAAAAGGCTTGCAATTGCAAGCCTTTTGATTTCTAAACTAGTTTATAGTAACGTAACTTTTCCGCTACTAATGTGGTAAACACCACCAATTATTTTAATTTCTCCGGTTTCTTCCATTTCTTTTAGAATCGGACTTTTTTCTCTAATTCTTTGTATTGTTAAACGAACATTGTTTTCAGTAGTTTTAATAATAAACTCATTATTAGAAGAATTATGCTCCCCTTTTACTTGTGTTTCAGATAGCTTAACTGCCGGCTGAATGTTTTCTAGTAAAGCTGTAATATTTCCTAGTTTAACATGATCACAAGCAGCTTTAATAGCACCACAACTTTCATGCCCTAAAACAAAAACTAATTTACTTCCTGCAACTTTACAAGAATATTCGATACTTCCTAAAATGTCAGTATTTTCAAAATTACCAGCAACTCTAGCAACAAAAATATCTCCGATTGTTTGATCAAAAATTAATTCTACAGGAACTCTAGAATCTATACACGAAAGCACGATTGCTTTTGGGTGCTGACCATCGGTTGTCTGAGAAATTAACGCTTTATGATCTATAGTATGTATTTCGTTTCTTATAAAACGAGAATTACCTTCAATAAAATCTTGTAACACCTTCATCGGTGTTAACTGGTCTTGTACTTCTTTTGTTATCGCTTTATTTCTATGTGGCATAATAAAGTGTTTTTTAAGTTTAATTTGTGTCTTTTATATTTTGTTTAATCCAACTTGTACATTCATCAAAAGATTTAAAAATGTGTTCTTTTGGAATGAAATCTGGAATGATGTCAATACGTTCCATCATATACCTTGGTTGTTCCAATAAATTTACGAATAAAACCTCTACATTTTTAGTTTTTAAATCTTGTAGCATATCTTCCATTGCATATAAACCAGATTGATCCATATATGCCATCCTTCCTAAACGCATAATAACCAATTTTGCGGTGTCTGGTATTTGTAAATATAATTGCTGAAAGTCGCTAGTAGAACCAAAAAATAAAGGACCTTTAATATGTTTGATAAAAATCGATTCTTTAAATTTTGAAGGGAAACCTTCTTCATCCTCCCAAGCTTCCTCTTTTAAAGTTTTAACATTAGATCTTTCTGCAGTTAAATCACCAATTTTTTTCATAAACATTAAAGATGCAATTATTAACCCAATTCCAACTGCATACACTAAATTCCAGAAAGTTGACAGTAATAAAACAACAATCATAATTAAAACTTCAGAACTTAATTTAAATGGACCAAATTTTACATCTCTTGGTAAACTTGGTATTGCTTTTAAACCTTTATAATCCATAACTCCAATACCAACCGTTATTAAAATACCCGCTAAAACTGCAGCAGGGATTTTAGAAGCGACAGGTCCTAAACCAAGCATTATAATCAATAACATAACTCCTGCAATCATCCCAGAAAGTTTTGTTTTCCCCCCAGCATTAATGTTTACAACAGTTCTAATAGTTGCTCCTGCTCCAGGAATTCCTCCAAACAAAGCAGCAATACTATTTCCGATTCCTTGACCTACTAATTCTTTATTAGGATTGTGTTTTGTTTTGGTCATATTATCTGCAACAACACTTGTTAAAAGAGAATCGATGGCTCCTAAAAGAGCTAATGTTAAAGCAGTAAAAATATAAGGAGTAATGCTACTCAAAGAAAACCCTGAAAATATTTCCCATTTAATTTGTGGAATTCCACTAGGAATTTCCTGAATAGTTCTATAATCTAAACTAAAAGCAACAGCAATACCAGACATTACAATTAAGGCAACTAGCGTGCTTGGAACCTTGGTTGTTATCCGTTTAAATCCATAGATGATAAAAATGGTTCCTAAAGCGAGTATGAGCTCTAACCAATTTATATTTTGAATAGCCCTTGGAAAAGCTTTTAAAGCGCCTAAAACTCCAGAAGTTTCTTTTGCAGCAAGAGTTTGCGATTCATTTAAGATGTCTGCAGCCGTAATCTTACTTCCTCTCTCAATTGTTTTGCTAAAATCTTCTAAAACAAGAATACCTTCTTTAGCTTCATCTTTTAAGATGTTTTCTAAAATAACTTCTTGTGCTTGTGCTTTAAAAGTATTTACAAATTCTACATCTTCTTTTGGATAGTATCCTAGAGAAGGTAAGATTTGAGTTAATAAAATAATTACTCCAATTGCAGTCATAAATCCAGAAACAACAGGGTAAGGAATGTATCTTATGTATTTTCCTAATCCGATTAAACCCAAACTAATTTGGAATAATCCGGCCAGTAAAAAGACGGTTAAAATGGCAGGTAAAGCTTTAGAAACATCTCCATCATTTGTCGCAATTATTCCTGCAATAACCACCATACTTACAGCAGTCATTGGCGCAGTAGGGCCCGAAATTTGTGTACTTGTACCTCCAAAAAGTGCCGCAAAAAAACTGATAAAGATGGCGCCATATAAACCTGCACTAGGGCCTAGTCCAGAAGAAACACCAAAGGCTAGAGCTAAAGGCAAAGCGACAATACCAGCGGTAATACCTCCAAAAGCATCCCCTTTTATGTTTGAAAAAATATTTTTCATAGTTGATTGATTTTTTCTTATCATAATTAAAGTGATAAGAGTCTAAAGTTAAAAATAAAAATTGAATTTTTTGATTGAAATATGTTACCCTATTTCTGGGGGTGGAGTTGTATATTCTAAATGTAAAACCTTGTAGTTTAATACGATGTTAGAATGGTGTTTGTCGTTCCCTAGAGAAGAAAAAGTACAAGAGGTGTTCATTTTTTGTTGAATTTTTTCAGACTCATCCAACTCTTTTTTGTCTTCTTTTTCAGACTCATCAATATCCAAAAAGAAAGAAATTTTTTCGGTACTGGTTAATTCAGAAATATTCTGATAAACAGCAAAAGACCCCTTTAATGATAGCATCATTAAAAGTAATAATTTAAAAAGAAATTGTTTGTCTAATTTCATCTAAAGCTCTTTAATCTCTTGGGCAATAATCCAACCTATTTTTCCGTCGGCTAATTTAATCTTTTTCCAGTTATCTACCTTATCTAAGACCAAAACTTTCGTGCCTTCATGTAGGGTGAAAACTTCTTCAGAATTTAACGTTGGGGCATTTCTTACGGCTGTCTTTTTAGCGAAAACAACAGCTTCTTTGTTATTTGTAGCGCGTAAATATTGATTATAAGTAATTAAAGAAGAGGTGATCAAAAGAATAAAGCTTAGAGCACTTGTTGCAAAATAAAAACGTTTTTTAGATGGAGAGATTGCAAAATAAAATAATAAAAACAACAAACTTCCTAAGGCAGAAAATAGAATAACGACAGCCGCCCATTGATTGTACGAAAGCATTTGCAAGTAGTTTTTATTAAATTTTTGAAAGACAGTTTTTGGCAATTCTTCAATATTATCTAATGCTAAACGTTTTGCGAAAACTAAATTATTTTTTACATCTTCGTTTAAAGGATCTAATTTTAAAGACTTTTCATAATGGTAAATAGAGGGTCCAACTTTGTTTAATTTGTAATAAGAATTACCTAAGTTATAGTGTAAT
>Ga0308022_1000430_pt1 | contig 15899 bp, 11 predicted proteins | sample Neamet353_FD_201297 | JGI IMG/M metagenome (GOLD analysis project Ga0308022, IMG submission 201297) | Marine microbial communities from water near the shore, Antarctic Ocean - #353 | ecosystem: Environmental > Aquatic > Marine > Unclassified | place: Southern Ocean | collected 2014-10-02 | reverse complement strand
CTTCAACTTCAGCAACTACGACCTGATTTTCAGAAACCGGCATTAAATACCAAGCAAATCCAACGATCACAACAGCAGCACCAAGAATGGCTTTAGATGTAAATCCGCCAGAAGCACTTCCACTTGCTGTGGATCCATTTATTGCATCTAATTGATTAAACACTCCTTCTTGAACAGATCCGGGAGCATCAACTTCATGACCTTTATATAGGCCTTGAATATGAGAGCTAAATATGTCTTTAATTGGTTTCATTATCATTCATTAATCAATGTTACTGTGGTCATCTACACGAGGTGTTGCGACTTGCTCCATATGTAATAGAACACCTTGCAAAAACTTCTTTGCTCTGCTGAGTTGGCTTTTAGAAGTGTTTACTTCTATATCAAGCATCTCAGCTATTTCCTTGTGTTTATATCCGTCAATCACATATAATTTAAATACAACTCCATACCCTTCAGGCATACGAGAAATTGCATTCTCGAGTTCTTCACGGGTAAAATCACATTCTTTAGACGCATCAATGTCTGCTGGGGTTGCAAGCACTTCAGAAATATCTGCTTGATTGGCGTGTTTTTTATTCTTACGATACAGGGTAATGGCAGTGTTTACTACTATTCTACGCATCCAACCCTCAAAAGAATTATTTTCAGAAAAAGTATCCAGTTTAGAAAAAATCTTAACCCAGGCGTTTTGGACTACATCCTCAGCATCAATTCTCGTATTGGTATATCTCAGAGAAACCGCAAACATGAGCCCGGAAAATCTACCGTACAGATCGAATTGCGCACGCCTGTCACCAGCTTTGCACTTTTCAATCAGTTCTAGTATATCAGGCTCGACACTCATCTAAATAAATTTATTTAAGTCCAAATCTAACCAACTCATTGCGGACCCGTGAAAAATATCTTCTAATTCTGCTTTTTCAAGCCCCATATTTTCCATATACTGACCGAATTTAAGGTCTCCCAAGGGAAAGGGGTAATCTGTCCCCATGCAAATTCTTTTCGAACCTTGCATGTCTAGAACATATTTTAAAAGGCGTTCGTCATGGGTGATGCTATCCACCCAAAACTTACCTACATACTCACGAGGGTTGATCTTGTTTTCAACTGCGACAAGGTCTGGACGGCAATTAAAACCGTGTTCGATACGCCCAAGTGTAGCGAGGAAAGCGCCACTTGCGTGGGAGAAAAGCACTCTAAGATGAGGCAGTCTTTCGAAGACTCCGCCGAATATCATAGAGCAAGCAGCTCTGGACATCTCTGCGGGCATACCTACTAACCATGGAAGCCAATATTTCTCCATCTCCGATTTCCCCATCATGTCCCACGGGTGGATTAGAATCGCCATGCCCAATCTCTCACACGCTTCGAAGAATGGGAAGAAACGTGGGTCATCGAGATTGAGAGAATTGATATTGGAGCCGATTTGGACTCCCACATGACCTATAGACTGAGCTCTCTCTAGCTCAACAATAGCGAGGTCAACATCTTGCATAGGCACAGTACATAGCCCTATGTACTTCTTAGGGAAACGATCAACCAAGTCTGCGATGTGATCGTTTAGGAAACGACTTAATTCAAGGGCATCGTTAGGTTTAGCACTGTAAGAAAACATGACAGGTATGGTGCAAACCACTTGAACGCTAACTCCAGACATGTCATACTCATCCATCCTAAGATTCTCATCCCAACAGTTCGATTCAATTTCTCTAAAGAACTTTTCGCCCTGCATCATTCTAGCAAAACCAGCTCGATTGCTGTCTTCTAAATGTATGAAATTTCCGTAGCCGAATTTCTCACTCCATTTAGGCATATGCCTGGGGAGTATGTGAGTATGAACATCTATCTTGAACATGTGTTTTTAGTGTTTTTCAGTTTTACTGACGTACCTCAATTCTAGCCTATTGACCGGACTCACTACCCAACCACTTACTGATTTCCTCACAAAATGCGTTACCTGATCGTGATAAAGTGGCAGGACAGGCATTTCAGCATAAAGTATACTGTCCATTTTCTCATACAAAATAATTCTGCTTGACTCATCGGAGTCTAACATAGCCTGATCGTATAGTTCTTCAAAATGAGTAGATTTAAAATGAGTGTAATTTGGCCCTCCGGGAGAGAAGTTGCGTTCTAAGAAAAGCCCTAAAAAGTTCTCTGCATCAGCATGGTCAGCAAGCCATGACTTTTTAAACATCACAGATTTAGAGGTTGCAACGTTCTCTCTGTGAACAGAAGCTGGACTGACGTCAACTTCTACTTTAACACCTATTTTTTGCCAACCGTGTTGGATTGCTGCACATATGTCAACGTAGTCAGAAGTAGTGGCAAGCTCTATTACAGGAAGACCTACTCCACCTGGATACCCAGCTAATGCCAGAAGTTCCGACGCATGATCTAAGTCATACTCAGGGGGTAAATGCAAGCGGTCCCCAAGCATGGAGGGGGGGATAAATCTATCTGAAGGCAGCACAGACCCTCGCCTTAGGTTTTTTGCAATACCGACTCGATCAATACTCAAGCTCAGGGCTTTTCTGACTCTTAAATCAGAGATTGAATCAATAAGAACACCTACATAATCCGTTTTTAAAAACGGCACTCGTTTAAGCTCTAAATTCTCTTTGTGCTTTTGTGCGAGTGTGCCTTCTTGGGTCATTAAATCCTCCATATAAGCAGGATGCAAACCACTAATGAAATCGTAGCGTCCTTGGATAAGCCCCAAATACTCTGACCCCATATCTGGTACGAAATCTATATGTACTGCATCTAAATACGGTAGAGAATTTCCAGCTTCATCTTTCTCCCAATAATCGGTGTTTTTATGAAGGACTAATGCAACATCTTCAACAGACCAAGCAACTTTAAACGGGCCCGTTCCAGCCGGATTAAACCTGAATTTCACACCTCTCACTTCAACAGCTTCAGGGGCGACAATGGAAGCATAAGGCGTGGTGAGAAGACCTAAAAACGGTGGAAAGTCATTTTTCAAGGAGATTTTTACAGTACTGTCATTGAGAGCAATGATACCATCTTCTAACACCGCATCTAAAATCCAACCGCCTGGAGATGCAACAACGGGGTCTCTCAACCTCTCAAGACTGTAGACCACATCAGAAGCGACAAGCTCTCGGCCATTTTCAAGTCCGGGAACATCTGGAGCTGCTGAGAACATGATGCCTTTTCTGAGGTGAAACACGATTCCTCCATCAACCCAATCCCAACTCTCTGCAATTGAGGGTATCACCTCCAAATCGGGGGACAGTTCGACCAATCCATCATAGATCGCATCGACAGCCCACATAATTTCTAAACTTCTAGCATGAGCAGGATCGAGAGTGGCAATCCCCGCGCTTTCGTTATACCTGAACACCCTGTGATCATCAGAAATCCCACTTATTACACACCCCGACAACAAAGCTACAAGGGTGATTCTTAAGATAAATTGGGAGAACAATAGTTTCATAAATGAGCGAATAGTATCGTCCTCGCAAGATAGTTAAGTGTAGCTTTGCATCGAAATGAACAAGCAATGATTAAGTACTTTGTATTAACAATTTTATCGGCGATTACTTTAGTCTCCATTTCAGCCCAAACAACCCTCAGCGGACGTGTTAGAAATGCAGTGACTGGCGAATATATCCTTGGTGCAAATGTTATTGATGCAAATAATACGAGTGGCGTATCCACTAATCTGTATGGATTCTACAGCTTATCACTGTCCCAGGGAAAACACTCATTAAAGTACTCATTCATTGGATTTGAGAGCCTTACACTAGTCGTGAACATGAGTAAATCTCAAGTGAAAGATATTGATTTGGTCCCTAAAACTGTGGAGATCATGGGTGCAAATATTATAGGTACTGTAGGAGAAAACACAAACAGCACAGAACTGGGGAGTACCGTTGTAAGTATTGAAACAATTAAAAGTCTGCCGGCACTTTTCGGTGAAGTGGATGTTTTAAAAGTCATTCAACTACTGCCTGGAATTCAAAGTTCTGGGGAGGGGAATACCGGGTTTTACGTTAGAGGTGGGGGGCCGGATCAAAATCTAATTTTGCTGGACAATGCGGCAGTATACAACGCATCACATTTGTTTGGGTTTTTCTCTGTATTTAATGCCGACGCTATAAGTAATGTGGCCGTGCACAAGGGCACGATGCCGGCAAGATATGGAGGCCGGATTTCATCTGTTTTAGACATTTCTTTGAGGGAAGGTAACAGACGAGAACACAAGGTAAATGGAGGCGTGGGTCTTATTTCCGCTAGGTTTACTGTGGAAGGTCCCATTAAAAAAGACACATCAAGTTTTATTATTTCCGCTCGAAGGACCTATATCGACGTGCTCACTCGCCCGTTCGCTAAGGGGACCTCTGCAGAAGGATCGGGATACTATTTCTATGACCTTAACGCAAAGGTGAATCACAGGTTTGGCGAAAAAGATGAGGTTTTTCTAAGTGGATATTTCGGGAGAGATGTCTTTAGTTATAAAAATACAGATGCTGGATTCGGGACTTCTATCCCTTGGGGAAATGCGATCGCTTCTCTGCGGTGGAATCACCTTTTTAACGACCAGCTTTTCCTCAACATGAATGTATCCTATAGCGACTATAACTTTGCTTTTGAAGGGGAGCAAGAAGAATTTGCTTTCGGTTTTAATAGCGGCATAGAGGATTGGAGCTATAAGTCTACTCTGAACTATTACCCCAATTCACGTCATGAAATCAAAGGTGGTGTTGAGGTTGTTTTTCACGAATTTATGCCCACTGATTTTTTCGCTAGAAACGGTGACACACCAATAGAATTTGGCGTGTCTGGAGTTACGTATTCTCATGAAAGCTCTGCTTTTATTGAAAGCGACTTTGAGGTCAATGAGGTTTTAAAAATCTACAGCGGATTACGCTATAGCGATTTCCGTCACGTGGGGCCCTTCACAAGATATTCTTCAGATTACACAGCCCAGGATTCAACTGTATTCGGAAAAGGTGAGTTGGTTAAGAAGTATGGTGGGTTCGAACCGCGAATAAGCGCGAGGTTTAAAACTGGTAGTCATTCAAGTATTAAAGCTGGATTTAGTGAGAATTACCAATATGTACATTTGGCTTCTCTTTCAGCTTCTACTGCACCAACTGATGTTTGGCTTCCCAGCAGTGACCTAGTTAAACCCCAATGGGGAAGGCAGTGGAGCACAGGGTTTTTTACCGACCTTGGTGAGGACAGATCGTGGGAAGCTTCCATAGAAGGATACTATAAGTCTTTAGAAAACTTAGTAGAATACGCTGAGAACACCCTTCCTACAGACAATATCGGAACCAATACCGACAACAATTTAATTTTCGGTGAGGGATGGTCCTATGGAGCAGAGTTTTTCCTCAAAAGAAGAACAGGAAGAGCTAATGGTTGGGTTGGATATACCTGGAGTAAAACTCAAAGAGTCTTTGAAGACCTAAACGACGGGGAGGTTTTCGATGCGAAATTTGACCGACGCCACGATCTAAGTGTGGTCCTTGACTATACCATTAATGAGAAATGGAGGCTTGGCGGGGTTTTCGTGTATGCCACAGGAAATGCTATCTCTCTCCCCATTCAGAGGTACATGCTCGAAGGACGAATCACAGATTTGTATGGAGATCGGAACGGGTTTAGAATGAGTGACTATCACAGAGCTGACATTAGCGCAACTTACACGCCCAAACAAAAGCGAGACAACTTTGAGTCTTCATGGGTTTTCAGCATCTACAACCTCTACAACAGAGCCAATCCTTACTTTTTGTTTTTTGATACTGAAGGATCGTTCACCGACGGAAGTCTTCAAGTGAGTGCAAAACAAATCTCTCTCTTCCCCATACTTCCATCATTTACATGGAACTTTAAATTTTAAGGTAGGTGAAATCTTTAAAAGCTCTAAGAACTCTCAACCCATTGTTTTGGGAACACAAAGGCAAACTCTTTGCGGGGATTTTCTTTATTGTCATCACAAACATATTGGCCGTTTTCGCCCCTGCCCTAGTTGCTGAGGGAGTGAATTCATTGCGTGATGCGAATATTCATTATCTCGAACCATTATCCGACGCAGTTTCCGACGCCGATAGAGTCGAAATTTTCCAGCAAGAGAATGCCATAGCTATTCCCAATGTCATGATGAGGATGATGTCGGAAATCGAGGAGAATTTAGGGTCTATTAACAGCACCGACGATCTTCATAAGCTGGTTGTTGCAATTGCAATTTTTCAGGCGCTCCTTTATATGCTCACCTTCTTCATAAAAGGTATTTTCCTCTATTTTACACGCCAAACTATTATCGTCAACTCCCGCCTGATGGAGTTCAGCCTTAAGAAGAAAATCTATGCACACTACTCCGTTCTTGACACTAACTTCTATAAATCTCACGACACGGGTGATTTAATGAATCGGATCAGTGAGGACGTCAGCAAAGTGCGAATGTATATGGGCCCAGCCGTGATGTATACTTTTAATCTTCTTGCCTTGATCATCCTGGTCGTAGGAGTTATGGTTACGATTGACGTTGAACTCACTCTTTACACACTACTCCCCCTGCCACTTATGTCGATTGGGATTTACTTTATTTCTTCTAAGATTAACAAGCTAAGCGATGCCGTGGCGAGCAAGCAAAGTGATTTAACCTCATTCGCTCAACAACACGTTTCAGGCATTCGAGTGCTTCAATCGTACAACAGAGAATCGAAGGCATCGGACAGATTTGAAAACGTTTCTGACGCGTATAAAAAGCACTCCCTAGACCTTGTGAAAGTAGAAGCCCTATTCATCCCTTTAGTTGTATTATTAGTGGGTCTAAGTACTGTACTCACTATTTACATCGGCGGAATGAAAGTGATCGAAGGCACCCTAGAGTTAGGGCACATTTTCCAATTCATCTTCTACGTAAACCTTCTTACCTGGCCTTTTGCATCCGTAGGTTGGGTTACTTCTTTAGTCCAAAAAGCAGAGGCTTCTATGGCCCGTATCCTGGATTTTTTAGACACGCAACCCGACGTGGTTTCTGGCAGTGTCGTCGCTGAGGAAAGTGAGCATTCAGGACTTGTATTTAACAACGTGAGTTTTACGTATCCAGAAACAGGAATTGCAGCCGTGAAAAACCTCAGCTTCACAATCGCCCCGGGATCTACAGTCGCAATTACTGGAAGAACTGGAAGTGGGAAATCTACCATCACCCAACTCGCTATGAGGATGATGGATCCAGATTCAGGAAGTATCGAGTTTTTCAGCAAAAACATTGTGGATTTACACTTGGGGAAATTTCGTGAAAGAACTGGATATGTTCCTCAGGATGTTTTTCTTTTCTCTGACACAATCGAAAACAACATTGCTTTCGGGGAAGAGGGCGCAAGCCTTGAAATGATTCACAAAGCAGCAGAAGCCGCAGGCGTTTCTGGAGATATCGACGGTTTTAGAGATGGCTACAATACAATCTTAGGTGAGCGTGGTGTTAATCTTAGCGGAGGCCAAAAGCAGCGTATTTGTATCGCCCGTGCGCTGATACGCGAACCCGAACTCCTTATTTTAGACGATTGCCTTTCAGCTGTTGACATCAGCACAGAAAAACACATTTTAAAAAGCCTGAATAAGAATGAGGCAAATCGAAGCTCTTTAATTGTGAGTCACAGAATCAGCACTATTCAAGGTGCCGATTTAATACTCGTTATTGACAAGGGAATAATCATTGAACGGGGTACACACAAAGAATTGTCTGAAAAAGGTGGTCTTTATTCTGAGATGCTCTCTAAGCAAGATGTCTAAAGTCAATCTATATAAACCATTTGAAGGGATTAGAGTCCTTGAATTGGCAAGTGTATTAGCAGGACCTTTAGCAGGGTCATTTTTCGCTGAAGGAGGTGCTTCTGTGATTAAAGTGGAGCATCCAGAACTTGGAGACATCACAAGGAGCTGGAAGTCTGGTAACGAAGACCCAAAGGATGAACTATCAGCATACTACGCTGCGGCAAACACATACAAGAATGTTCAAAGAGTCGATTTAAAAACTCAAGAAGGTCAGGATTGGCTCGTTGAAGAATTGGGGGGATGTGATATCCTACTCCAGAATTTTAAGGAAAAAGATCTTGTTAAGTTCAACCTAGTCCCCTCTGAAATTGCTAAAAAATTCCCACAACTGATTCACATCAGGCTTTTGGGGTTTGCTTCCCAACCGGAAAGACTGGCTTACGATGTGGTGGTGCAGGCTGAGACAGGTTTTATGCACATGAATGGTGCTGAGAATGGTGAGGCTACAAAAATGCCCGTTGCCATGATGGATATTCTGGCTTCACACCAAATCCGATCTGCCGCCTTAAGCGGACTTTACGCCAGGGAAAAAGGAAGTTGTGGTTGGTTTGCTGAAGTAAGCCTTGAGCTAAGTGGCATCTCTGCTCTTGCGAATCAAGCTACAAACTACCTCATGAATGAAAGCGTGCCCCAACGCCAGGGATCACTGCACCCTAATATCGCCCCGTATGGTGAGCAACTACACTTAGAGGGAGGAAGTATCGTTCTTGCAGTGGGCAGTGACTCACAATTTACAGCCTTGTGTAACATTCTCGGCAGCTCCAAATTGGCAACCGATGAGAGATTTTGTGACAACCAGGTGAGGGTAAAAAACAGAAGTCTTCTTATCAAGGAACTACAGAATTTAGCCAAGGCTCACTCAAGAAATAGTTTGTTAAATTCTTTTCACTCCAAAGGCGTTCCCGCGGGAGCGATTAAAGATTTAAAAGAAGTCTTTGCGGCGGAAACACCAGGGGCAAATGCTGTTATCCAGGAGGAAATAAAGGGGTCAAGTCGCACAATACGAAAACCGTCAACTACAGCTTACTCAGTGACAATCTTCGGAAATAACAAGGTATAAGTTTTTCCTGGGCTAGCTAACAACGACTCCTTGATCAGCCAAGGATTTAACTCCTTTAGCTCTCTGTAGTTAGACCTATTATTCAGGGCAAATACACTCAGGTTTTCTATGCTTGCCGTTACCTCAATTTCTCTCACCTCATGAGGATGGTACAGATCATTGTCAGTCAATTGAAAACCATAAGCTTCAGGATGTGATAGCACCGCCTTTACAGCGAGAATTCTATATACATATCTGCCTGTCTCACTATTGAGGTGAAGATCCCAATAACTATCTACTCCCTGAGCCTCTAATCTCTTTTCAACCCCTGACATCCCCATATTGTATGATGCCGCAGCTAAAGCCCAGTTCCCGAATTTCTCATAAGACTCCTTAAGGTAGCGACAGGCAGCATGCGTACTTTTCTCCACGTGATACCGTTCATCTACCGTTGAGGTTACTTCTAAATCATATTCTGGGGCAGTTTTTTTCATAAACTGCCAAAACCCACTCGCCCCTGCTGGCGAAACGGCCTGAGTTAAACCACTTTCAATAACTGCTAAATATTTAAAATCGTTGGGGATTCCATGTGCTTCTAAAATGGGTTCGATTAACGGAAACCACCTGGAGGCTCTTTTTAGATAGAGAATGCTCGAGCTATGTCTATAGGTGTTAATGATTAGCTCCTTGTCCAATTTCTCTCTCACACTGAATGATTCTAAAGGGACCGGCTCTCCCGCTAAGAATAATGATTCAGGAATGTGAGGAGAGACGACTGCAGTGGGTAGGGTTTTATTGACTCTTGTAGCTTCAGTAGCTGGAGAGACTACTGAGACAAACAGCACACTCGAAGCGGCAATTACAATGGCAGGAATTAGGGCATTAGGCATAACACGAAAGGTACACCGATAAGAAAAAAAAGCGAGTACAAACTCAAGTGGTTATACACACTTTATCGTGCCAAATCTTTAAAAGAAATGGCCTCAGAATCTTTGTCTGATAAGATTGTGTCTTGTGGTGAAGCACCCCAATCAATACTTAAATCAGTATCGTTCCATTTCAAGGATCTCTCACAAGCTGGGTCATAGAAATTGGTACACTTATACATCACTACAGTATCAACCTCTATCGCTCGGAATCCATGAGCGAAACCATCAGGTATCCACAATTGCAATCTTGACTCAGCATCTAATTTTACAGAAAAATGCTGTCCATAAGTTTTTGAACCCGGGCGGATGTCGACTGCAATATCTAGGATTGATCCGGATACAACACGGACGAGTTTACTTTGGGCTGAAGGAGGAATCTGATAGTGAAGACCACGAATAACGTTAGCCTTTGAGATACTCACATTGTCTTGAACGAAGTTAATTTCCATGCCTACGGCCTCATTGAATTTCTGGGCGTTCCAAGATTCAAAAAAACAGCCCCTATTGTCATTAAACACCGCTGGGCGGACTAAAAGTAGCCCATCAATAAAGGTTGTTTTTATTTCCATAAAATTAATTAAAAATCAGAATAGTTCGTTTAAGCGCAAGATAAGGAGAGTAACTTTGCAATATGCTAGAGAATGCAACACATCGATTAAGAGCCCTTGAGCCAGAAGATGTTGACATGCTTTTACGGTGGGAAAATGATTCGAACCATTGGTGGCTAGGTACAAGCACAACTCCCTTTAGCAGAGCTACTTTACTCAAATTCGCCACTGGAGATCACGATTTGTATCGAGACAGACAATTGAGGTTAATGCTCGACCACAAAAATGCACAAGGAGATTGGTATACGGTAGGGGCTATTGATGTTTACGATTTTGATGTGCGAAATCTAAGGGCAGGCATAGGAGTAATCGTAGATGCTCAGGAAAGGAGGAAAGGTCATGCTCAAGTGGGGTTGGATCTGATTGCGAATTATACAAATAAACATTTGGGATTACATCTTATTTACGCAGAAGTACCTGTTCAACACAACCCTAGTAGAAAACTCTTCCTTCACGCGGGTTACCAAGAATGTGAAGTAAGAAAGCAATGGATTAAGGGAGTAGATGGATGGGAAGATGTAGTGTTGATGCAGCTTTTTAACAAAAAAGTTTCGGCTAAAAATAATTGAACATGCTAAAAAAGTATATAAAAAAATATGGCCTGCCTTTGGTTATAATAGGGGGATTGGGAAAGCTAACTTCAATCATATGCGTTTTTGGAATTTATGGGCATTGGTTTGGCACAATGTTACCTGACAACTCTGAAAACATCACGATATATCTGGATCCAGAAAACACGTTAGAAGAACACCAATTGATCATTGAAGAGGAGATTGTTAAATTTGGGGGGCATGGTGAACGACTCACTCGGGTGTTGTATTGGAGAGGCTGGAGTGAACGCATAGTGCCTGGTAAATATGAAATAAGGGACGGAGAAACAATTGGAGAGGTTGCTCACAAACTTGCTACTGGTGACAGGAAGTCTGTAAGAGTTGTAGTTCCTGCAGGAAGGGATCTCGAGGTCATCGCTGGGAAAATCGCTCTAAGAATTGTTGCTGACAGTGTGGATGTTTTAAATTTAATCCGCCCTGACAGTATGAGGTGGCAAATGATTCCCAACACTTACGAAATGTGGTGGGAAACTGATGCAGAAGGAGCCATCAAAAGAATAATCAAAGAGAGTCAAATCTGGTGGACTGCTGAACGGTTAGAAAAGGCGAAAAATCTTGATCTTTCCGCTGAAGAGACGGTGATTTTAGCTTCTATCGTACAAGCAGAAACATCTGCTCTATCGGAAGCTCCTATAGTCGCGGGGCTATACCTGAATCGATTAAAAATTGGACAGGCTCTTCAAGCTGACCCTACCTTAATTTATGCATGGGAAGATGTAAGTATTACTCGGGTTCTGGATATACACAAGGAAATAGACTCACCTTACAATACATATAAGAATACGGGACTTCCCCCCGGGACCATCCGAACGCCTGAACCAACTTTTATAGATGCTGTGCTGAACCCCTCGGAACATGATTATCTATATATGTGTGCCGAGCCAGGAGGTACAGGGAAACATGTATTCGAAAAAAGATACAGAGATCATCTTAAAAATGCGAGGATATACCAAAAGTGGCTGAATAAAAACAGAATCTATAGATGAGAATTGTCATTTATTTATTTTGCTTCTTTTTCGTTTCCTTTTGTACTATTCATGATGTTGAAGCCCAAAGAATTGCCAACTCTAGTCTCAAAGTTGGTGAGATTGTTTTAGATGGAAAATTGAATGAAATAGATTGGGCAACTGCAGAAGTAACATCCCATTTAACTCAATATTCTCCTAACCCAGGTGACAAATCTTCACAGAAAACTGCAATAAGAATTCTGTACGATGATGATGCTATTTATGTGGGAGCACAAATGTTCGACACTGCACCTGACTCAATCTTGATGCAGTATTCACAAAGAGATCAAGTAAAGAACTCTGACGAATTTGGAATACAATTGTCGCCATACAATGACGGCATTAATGGTGTCGCTTTTGCGACTACACCAGCTGGCATCTTAGTTGACGTTAACATCTCCCCTACTGGGCAAGATTTTAATTGGGATGCTGTTTGGGATGTTGAGACTGTAGTTGATGAAAAGGGATGGACTGCCGAGTTTAAAATCCCCTGGTCCGCATTGAGGTTTTCGAAAATGGAGAAAGGAGAAGAAATCGTTTGGGGAGTAAACTTTTATAGGAAAATTAGAAGATTGAGAGAGTTCTCTGTTTGGGAACCGATGGACCCCACAAGCACCGTAGAAGGACTTAGGGAAAATGGAGAGCTTCATGGGTTTCGTGAAATCACTCCTCCCCCAAGAATCACTTTATTTCCATACGTATCTGCATATGCTGAAAACATGGCTAACGGGGACTTAGGGACTCGTCTCAATGGAGGAATGGACTTAAAAGCAGGAATAGGAGATGCATTTACCTTAGACATGACCTTAATTCCAGATTTCGGTCAAGTGGTAGCAGACAACCTTGTGCTGAATTTAAGTGCTTACGAAATTGAATTTCAGGACAATCGACCGTTTTTCACTGAAGGCACTGAACTCTTTAACAAGAGCGGACTGTTCTACAGTCGCAGAATAGGTGAGGACCTTCAACTGATCAATGCCTCAAAATTTTCTGGCAGGACGAAAGGAGGATTAGGAATAGGGGTTTTACAAGCATTTGCGATTGATGCAGCAGCTCGGGATACTACTGAAAACACTCCAGCAACATCATACTCTGTCGCTGTGCTAGATCAAACCCTGCCTAACAACGGATACGTACATGGGATAAGCACATTTGTCACGAATGACGGAGAGTCAGCGCTTGTACAAGGTGTCGATTTTGAACTTCGAAATAAGCGTAATTCTCTATCGATAAATGGACAAGCCTCCTACAGCTCAGATGGCCACAAATGGGGGCTAGGAACCGAAAAACTCTCTGGAAATTTTACATTTAATATGTACCACCTTGAACAAAGTGAATTCTACGACCCCAACGATTTGGGATATTTAGCAGCGCCCAACGAAGTAGCGAATGAGCTGAGTCTCGAATATCAAATAGTGGAACCTTTCGGCAGGTTTCTTAAACTTTTCTCAGGCTTAGACATTTCCCACACTCAACTTTACGCACCCAGAACATTTACGAGTCTAATAATGTCGGGGAATTGCGGAGTGATCACAAAAGGATTTCAATTTGCGAAGTTGGGGGTTTCAGGATCTCCTAAAAGAGGTGTTGATTTTTTTGAACCTCGCATCGATGGGTATTCTTTTAAATATCCTACTTGGGGCAGAGCCGATCTGTACATTTCTACTGATTATAGAAAAAAAATTGCATTTGATGTTAGAGTAGAACGCAGCATAGCGTTTACTGAAGGTGTTGATTGGAATGGAACTGATTTTCGAATAGAACCCCGCGTTAGACTAAATGACAAATTGTCATTTTCATACATCTATAGTTATCAAGGTCAGTTTAGCGAACAAGGGTTTGCTACAACAACAAGTTTGGGCATCATACCTGAAACAATAAGCATCTTTGGAGAAAGAGACAATAAGAGTGAAACACATGTAATGTCTGGGTCTTATATCTTGTCCAACAGATCGAGTTTTGATTTGCGTATACGACACTACTGGAGCACTGTAGATTACCTTAAATTTTATGCCCTGGGATTTGACTCAGAACTCCATGAAACGGATCTTGTAAATCTCGAACCTAACAACACTTCTGAGTACGATGTGAATTTCAATGCTTGGAGTGTCGATTTCGGCTTCAGATGGCAATTCACGCCAGGCAGTGAATTGAGTGTAGTTTGGAAAAACACCCTGCAATCTCGGGGTGAACAACTGCCTTCTGGCTACTTTGACAACTGGGAACAAATGCTTGAAGAGACGTTTATCAACTCGCTGTCTATAAGAGCGCTATACTACCTTGATTACAACTCAATAAGGAAATAAAACTGCCTTTATCTCCCCATCTCCACACTTCCAATCCAAAAGGATTCGTTCCCTACCCCATCTTCAACTCGCACCGTTATTTGAGATCTTACGCCCGGAATATGATGTAAATCCGACACGTTATAAACTGCAGTTTTCATCTTCGGATCCCAAATTAAAAGCACCCATTCTTCGTCTATAAAACCTTCCACTTTAGACACTCCCGAAAGCTCGTCTTCGAGGTGGAAAACCAAGTTGCCATTCGACACCAAAGGGGTTGCAGAAAATTTAGGCAAAAGCCTTGGCGCAATGGTATCTCGAACCAGCTTATATCTCCCCATTATTCTCGATGAAAAAGAGACCATTCCATCCTTTGATTCGCAAATTTCCACCCCCAACTTAATGCCTTTTTCAGAAAGCCTTATAGCCACCATTTTCGACAAGTCCCCCTCTAGATCATTTAAATTTACTCTAAAGGATTTTGCCAATGCTGCGTCTTCTGGCCCTACGAAAAACTCACCGTTTGAAAAAACTTGTAAGCTTGCTGTTTCCCTATTGTAGAAAGATCTTTTAGGCCAAACAACCTCAACACCTCCATCCATTAAAGAAGCGTCCGTGGATGGCATCGCAGGGCAAAAGACGCTTGCACTTGGCATACTTGCTATAGTCTGCTTAAATGGGCTCCCCCCAAAAAGTGTATACCCCCTTGTTGTTATGTTTCCGTGAGCATCGCTACATCTCACAGATATGTTCATTGTGGAATCTTCAAAAATCTCAAGATGAACGTCTGGTGTGAACTCGTAAATAGACAATCTGTTTCCTGGAAGAGGTGTAAATCTATGTATTTGTGTTCTTGAAGCTTTCCACTCTGGGTAATACGCGTGAGCGTTCATGTCCTTATTCGTAGAAAAATCAAGGGTGTCTATGAAAAAAGAAGAATACAAATCACCATCTACGAAAACTTCCAAAGAATATACTCCACAAACGTTCGACGCTCCATCGAGTTGGTCTTTTGCTTCTACGGCGAGCCTGATATTTCCAGAAGGAATTTCAAAAACATCACCGGATTTAACTACGCGAGTTCGAGATCGGTTCTCAAGACCCTGAGAATCGATGGGGATCACTCTAAGCGAGCCCACTTTAGGAGATTGAGAATCTGCGATCTTGAATCCCCACTGAAGCGGATTAATGGGTTTTTCGTTCTCATCACGAACTTCAAAATGTAGGTGAGGTCCTCCTGATGAGCCCGAATTTCCACTCCAACCTATGGTGTCTCCAACTGAAAATGAAATATCTGTAGCAGGACGGCTATCTATACTGAACGACCTTTTAGAATATTGCCTTTCTAAAAGCCATTCAGAAATAGGAAGAGCGAACCGCGATAGATGACCGTAAACCGTAGTCGTCCCATCTGCGTGCTTCAGATACAAAGCGTGGCCATAACCCCAAGGCTTCACCTTCACTCTCGACACCACTCCATCAGCAACTGCAAGAACCGGAAAACCCTCTTTTCCCTGGGTCTTGAAATCAAGGCCAGTGTGAAAGTGATTGCCCCTAAACTCACCGAAATTTCCGCTTAAAACGAGTGGGATATTCAGT
>Ga0308022_1000428_pt1 | contig 15914 bp, 17 predicted proteins | sample Neamet353_FD_201297 | JGI IMG/M metagenome (GOLD analysis project Ga0308022, IMG submission 201297) | Marine microbial communities from water near the shore, Antarctic Ocean - #353 | ecosystem: Environmental > Aquatic > Marine > Unclassified | place: Southern Ocean | collected 2014-10-02 | reverse complement strand
TGGCAGCAGCGACCATGTTGATGCTGCTCACGTTCGTCTTATTCATGCTCGCAGAACGCTTCCGGGCGCATGATGAGAGGAGTGGTTTTTGATGGGACATCCAGTAACAACAGTACGCGTGAAGGGAATTGCAAAGTCGTTTGACTCGAAACTCATCTTTGAACATTTAAATCTCGATATCGGAGAGAATGAAATTGTGGCCATTATCGGTCCAAGTGGTTGTGGGAAGTCTACACTCTTGCGAATGATTGCTGGACTGGAATCTGTTGATGTTGGCCAGATTGAATTCACACAGAAGACTGCGAATACAGTTGGTTACATATTCCAAAGACCAATTCTTTATCCACACCTCAACGTAGAAGGAAATGTTTCTCTCGGTATTGAGGGACCGGTGTCAAAAAAGCAACGAAAGGAGAAAATTTCCGAGGAACTGCGGCTTGTTGGGCTCGATGGTTTTTCGTCTCGCTCAATCGAATCCCTTTCAGGAGGCGAGGCGCAACGAGTTACAGTTGTCCGGGCACTGCTCAATCAACCAGCACTTCTTTTGCTCGATGAACCGTTTTCCGCACTCGACATCCCCACACGTCGTAGAATCGCTCAGGACACCAGGGTGATTCTGAAATCCAAACGAACGGCAGCGATTCATGTGACTCACGATCCTGAAGAAGCGGAAGTGATTGCTGATCGTGTCTTGTACTGGAGGGAACTGACTTCCCTCACCCGTGAGGAAGAATAATTCTTGAGAACTCAGTCATCCCAAGGATAGCATAATAAGTGGCCCGGTACCAATTCATTATGGTCAACATGGTAGGAACCCCACTCGATGTACTCCCGTATGTACGCGGAATCCAGATGGTTCTCTCTGGATATGAAGGCTATACAAAAGGCAAACGCCGTGATGCAGATCTCGCAATTCGCGAAGAGATTAAGCGTTGTGGAACGCGTGTTCGCAACCACTTAATGAATGTCCACGACAATGGTTTCCGTGAAAAGAAAATCGACATTTCAAAAGCAGCAAAGGCTTGCTGCAACACCATCGACCTGCTGATTGAAGACATCGACAAGTCTCCAACTGGCATGAATCATGCCTTTTTCTCAGGTCAACGTTCGGCATCGGTATCTGTGCTTAAAAAACTCATCAAACACGACCATGATGTCATTGAAATGATGACGAAAGCAGTGAACATTTCAAACAGTGTTGAACACGCATTTTCAGCAGATAAAACGGATGATGAAGTTAAATCTTTAATTCGTCAATGTGAGCAAATGATTACAAGTTCTCAAGGCTATTATGGGGCGCGAACAACCGTCCTTGATGGACTACGACAAAAAAGGAAGGTGTAAATATGACTGCGAATTTTAAATGGAGAAGTAATCCCAATATTGTAGCACGACTGGTAGATGGAAACGATATTCAAACTTGGAAGTCAAAACAAGTTGTCTTGAAACCAAATGAAGCCTGTGCATTCATCATTGATGGGCGCATTGGAGACATCATTTCTGAAAAAGTCGTCAATAACATCGGTGGTGGCCTGGGCCGCCATATCGCAGATATGATCGGTGCCACAGCAACAGACCGGCGAATGCTGTTTGCAATGACTGGACCTCTTGATTTGTGGATTCCTTTTGTAGCAAACCTCAGCGATGGTTCAGAAGCCTCAGGCCACATGAATCTTCGCGTTCAATTACGTAAAGAGGACATCCCTAAGTTGCTCAATGTTTTTGCGAACCATGCCCCAATTCTTGATCGTGCAGGATTGAATGGATTCCTTGGCCATGAACTGATGACACGTTGCATTGTACCAGCAATGGCAAAATGCTCAAGCATGGAAGAGTTACGAAGTTCAGAATTCCAAGAGCACTTAGAAATGCATGCAGAAGTTGAAATGCGACAATCCCTTTCAACTCTTGGTTTTACATTCCTAAGAGCATTTATTTCGACCAGTAAAACTGACCAAGAAAAAGTTTCTCAACTCAAAGCAGACCTTGACTTTGCAACCAAAACCGAAGGAGCAAATGCAGACGCCCTTATGGAACGAATCGCCATTCGTGAAGCTGCAACACTGCGTAGAATTGAATGTGAAGTGAATGTTGAGCGCGCAAAGAAGCATGGAGAAGTCACTGTCCAAGCGGAAAGTGAACTGCTCGAACTCCGCAAACAAGAAGCGGTTTGGGAAGCTGAACTCACCCGTGACCAGGGCCAATCTGACCTTAGAATGAAAGAATCATCTCATAAAACTACACAAGCTATGGATTTGTTTGAACAAGTCCAAGCACGGAAGCGGGACCGAATCCAGCAAGGTCAAGAACATCAAGACCAACGAATGGACAAACAAAATGATGTTCAAGTGAAAATGATGGAAATGGCAGCAAACCAAGGTGCACTAACGCCAGAAGTAATGCAAGAGTTCTTGCGCCAACAAACTGCTCAAAAAGCAATTGATGGAACCGAATCAAATGCTCCAGCGGCACCTCCAGTAGCAGCTGTATGTCAACAATGTCAAGCATCGATGATGCCTGAATGGAAAGCCTGCCCTCATTGTGGTTCGCCCCGGTGAGTTTGCATCTGAATCGTCATGAACGCTCTTGTGCCTGCACAAGTCTTACACCTTCAATGGATTTGGTGAAATCATGTTCCTGAAATGGGGTTCTCAACCGTGGATGATTTGGCGGTCTCATTGGAAGAAGCGGGAGATGTTCCGTGGTCGAAGAATTACCTATGCGATTCTGATAGCGATGGGTCTGTTTGCTGCAATTCCATACACCCTCATCAATCGATTTGCATCAATTCGAGACTGGGCTGCCTTTGACCCTACTCTTCAACTCGATATCGACATTCCATTTCTTGCATGGATGATTATCCCGTACATCACTTTGTACTTGTATTACCCTGCAGCAGCATGGCTTGGTAGTAAAAATGAAATTATGTGGCGGCAAAACGTAGTGTTTCACCAAATGATGTTACTCACATGCTGGGGAGTAAATGCAATATTCATACTGCTGCCAGTCGAAATTGACTTGCGGCATCTGATTCATGGTATTGAAGGAACCATGTGGGAATCATCCTTTGCAGCCATGCATGCGATTGACACACCTTGGAATTCATGGCCGTCTCTCCATATTGTTCAAAGTATGCAGGTGGTTTTAGTCCTCAGATATTGGTACCCACCAACGACCACTCGCCTGCGAATAGCACACGCCTTACTCCTCATCATGTGGATCTTACTCGTCATATCGACCATGACCATCAAACAACACTATGTCTGGGATGTCGCAACAGCAGTATTGGTTGCTGGCCTAGGATGGAAGTATTGGATGAAGCCATGCCTTGAGCGTTTGAAGACTGATGAATTCATCGAACAGTTCGATGCCCGAATGGCACTCGATTAACCAAAGATTTGACCGACTAAATCAGGGCGAGTCAGATAGAGTGTCAGGCTTATTCCTGCCATAATCATCATCCAAGAACCAATCAGCTTGATCATACCAGTCGCTCGCTTTAGGAAATTAATCATGACTTGTCGACCTAAGCCAACCATGCTCGTGACTATGACCATCAGAACCAACAAACCAACCATCAAGCCACCGATTCCAATTCCAGTTGCCATAGGGCCAAGTGTACTGAGGTAGATGACAAATGGGAGGACAGCGGCGGCTGTACAATCAATGGATGCTGCTGCATACCCAATACCATAGAGGTACATATTCCGGCGAGGAGTGAACGTGTCATCAGCTTCAGTGGTACTGTATTTGCGAACAAATTTGTCGACAAATCCCATGAGGTGTGAGGTGATTCCGAGTAACATCATCGAACCTAAAACAATCAATAATACTGCAATGAAAACCGCGATGTAATGAACAGCACCTGACTTTGTAAATGCTTCACCCATTAGCAGAGCGAGTATTCCAATGACTGCGAAGAAAGTCCACATACCGACGCCAGAAAGAAGACCAATTACCAATGAACTCGGCATTTTTGTTTTCAGTTGACCTGATTCAATCATTTCATCCTCCCGAGCCCCCAACGAGAGGTAATAGGAAATGAAACCTGGAAGAACCGGGAATGCACATGGAGAAAAATAGACCAAAATGGATAAGATCATTCCAAGAACGAACACAGCCACATAAGAGGTGCTTGGCTCTTCCCAAGCAAGTCGCGAGGAAATTAAATCCGCAGCGACTTTATCTGAAGCATTGGCTGACAAGACTTTTTCAAGCGTTCCATCGAAACTCGACCATCCATCAGTAGGAGTCCCTGTCGATTGCTTTTCGATGATGTAGCCTTCTTCATCGATGATGAGGACAACCGGGATTTGTCCCGTACCACCAGTCGTGAACAAACGAACAGGGTCAGTTGTAGAACCGTCTTCAAGGATGGCTGCAGAAGTAGAACCAATTCCAGTGGCATAATGTGGTACGTGATAGGCACCTGATGATTCGTTTAGGTAAGGTATGTCTTCACCATACCATGCACCGTATGCAATGATGTTGAGGGTTTTTCCAGAGGCATTGGCCATTGATTGCCAACTTTCCATTTCATTTTCAATATGCTCTTGCACCGCATGACAATTACTGCAATCATGTGCCATCATATCAAGAATAATGATACTGCCTCGATGCTCGTCAAGAGAGATCCAGCCCGTCGAATTTGCCAAGGGCTGTTCAATTCCACTGCGATTTAACGATTCAAAAACAATGTTTGGAATTGGTGCTGGTTCTGCATCAGAGGCAAATATGTCATCCATACTATCGAACATGGAAAGTGCTGCAAAGGAAATGGTAACGAACATCAGCGCTGCGATTCCAAACGCTTTCCAAGTTTCAGCCTGCTTGAACACACCAAAATCGGCTTGTCCCAACAGTCCCATATCTCCACCAAACCGCCACACCACTTGAACATAATGGGGTGGCGCCATCATCAGTTCTGAGAAGGGCTTTGAATCATTTATTCCAGCGAAAAGAATGAGAGTAGATTGAACAGGAAAGTGGGCTCGGAGAGATTTGAACTCTCGATCTTCGCCATGTGAAGGCGACATCATAACCCCTAGACCACGAGCCCTAAGGTAAACCGTCGTAAAGCCACGGCGATATAAGTCTCCCCGTTGAACGATTAGGTCAACGGTGAGCGTTCAAGTGAACCATGCCGACTTCAAGTCGGTCATGTGTCGGATGAACTTCGATGAGATGGACCGGGACCTCGACTACTTCAGCCAATTCTTCAGCCAAAGAAAGTGGTAACTCGATACGTTGGTGTTCAGCATTATATCGAATCCACCCCTCTGCGACTCCAAGTTCTTCAATCAATTCGGCGACATCATCAGATGCATCTGCAAGAGTCGTAGGAATTGAGCCAAACAGAATGGTGTCATCATCACTCAAGACTTCATACGGTCGCAAATTAGCTTGACCTCTGCGACGGAAACGAGCACGGAGTTGTCCGGCATCCTTGTAGTGAGAGGAACAAAACTTGAGATGGAAACTGAGGTCTTTTGCTGCATCTTTTAATCGCAACGCCAATTCAGCAGAACCTTCTGCTGCTGCGGTAATTCCACCGCTAAGGTTGAATCCCCGAACATCCATATTTTCTTGGTTTCCAACAGTTATTTCCAACTCATTGAGATTAAGGAATTCGACTGCCGAACCATGTAAAGTATCGAGTAAGGCGAACAGTTGTTCCTCTTTATCCGGTTCACACGGTAATTCAATTCCCACATGAATCCCTGCATCAGCACAGGCTTGAATCACGGGGAGATACTTCGGCAGAGTGCCAGCTAAGAGGTGGAAACGAATTTCATCTAATCCTGCTGCGCCAAAATCTGCTGCTCGGTCGATTTGGAATGGAATGGATGTATAGAGGTGAATGTGGTGTTCTTTTCCGAACGCTGCTTTGAGTTGGAGAACGGCTTCCAATGATTTCTCCATGTCTAACATCGGGTCTCCTCCAGTAATGCCAGTCCCAGTGGCTCGCATAGCATGACCTTCTTCGATGACATCTGCCCAAGAAGAACAGCGACGTTCATTCGCAAACATATCAGGAGATTCACGTCGATTTTCAGAGAGTGGGCAATAATCACAACCCCAGTGGCACTTTCCAGTGACAAAGAGTACGAGTTTACTGCCATGCTGACACTGTACACATCCTTCAGCCTCACCGTCTTCAGCAGGGAGGATTTCGGTCGCCATTGGCAAGGACACAGTCATTGAACTCAAACACTCCTGTCGCCTTTGGGGTTTCAACCCCTCGCCTGCTCACATTCCTCATTGGACCGAATGAGCGTGGTTGAGAAGCCAACGATGGAATCGATAATCGCCGGTGAGTTCTGGGTGAAAAGTGAGTGCCAATCGGAGTCCATCGAGAACACCAACCGTTTCGTCACCTAAAGAGGCTACAGGTGTGCATTCAATACTCGATTGATCAAACCGAGGAGCCCGGATAAAGACACCAGGGAAGGATGAAGTATTCTCTACAGAAGTTGAATCCCCTACTGGAAGCGGTTGATGATTGAACTGGTCACGTTTGGCAGCCTGTGAGTGGATTCTTTCTCCGGAAGGTGTTTCGAGTGTAACCTCTACTTCTGCTTCAAACGAATCACGTTGCCGGCCCCATGCATTTCGTGAAATACCCGCTCGAAGAAATGGAGCCTGGGTATCTCCAGGGTTCGAAAGAAGAATCGCTCCTGCACAGGTTCCAAGAACTGGGCGTTCGGGGTGTTGTTCCATCCACGAAAACAGTGCTGGAAGGAGTGATTCACTTTGACTTGCTTTTCGCATGGCGGTTGATTCTCCGCCAGGAAGTATCAGGCAATCGAGGTGGTCATCGACTTCTACAGCACTGCGTAATTCAACAATTTCGAGATCGATGTTAAGTTGTTTTGATGCTGCACGAAGTGCTTCAGCATGCTCATGGCGAGCGCCTTGAAGCATCGCGAGTCCGACACGCACCATGGCTGAGGGTGGAAGCACTTGGCTAAGAGTTCGACGACAAGGCAATTATGAACAGGAGCATTCAACGAGAAGTTCCATCCATGGAGTTGAAGAACCTCCATGTATTGCCACAACTAATGGACCTCAGTCAAGACTGTTTCCTCGTCCCTGGCCCTGTTCGAATGGGACAACCCTGCCTCGCTGCACTGTCAAATCCAGTGATGACTGCACGAGGTCCCGAATTTAGAGACGTCATGGCCCACCTCAACTCGGGGTTGCGGAATGCCTTCAATCTAGCACCCTCCAAACCAATTCGCGGTGTTCAATCATGGTCTGGTGATGATGATTACAAAGTCGTCGTTGTGTCTGGAAGTGGAACTGCTGCAATGGAAATGGTCATCGCAAATCGATTCCGTTCCAATGATTTAGTGCTGGTCCCAACCAATGGTAAATTTGGCGAAAGAGTGGCAGAAATGTGCCAACGCTTCTGTAATGTCAAGCACCTCAAATATGAATGGGGCCGTGCTTTTGACTTGTACGAACTTGAGCAACAACTTGAACGAGGTTGCTATGAATCGCTTTTGATTTGTCACAATGAGACAAGTACTGGGATTACTCAAGATGCTGCTGCTATTGCAGAAATGTGTGCTCGTCACAATACGTCGTTTATTCTCGATGGAATCACATCCGTCGGAGGAATGCCCGTTCATCCAACTGAATGGAATGCTGAGGCGGTTGTGGTTGGAGCTCAAAAATGCACTGCTGGACCTTCCGGAATCGCTGCAATTGCGATCAATTCTAAATTCATTGAGCGGGTTCATGCGATTCGAGAACAAGGTGATTCAAATCCGAATTACTACCTTGATTTGGTCGCTGCTCTCAAAAAAGGAGGAGATGACCAAACGCCTTGGACCCCATCGGTAAACCTTGCAATGGGCTGGGGTGCTGCACTGGATGTTCTGAAAGACGAGTCGAATATCGGTCGGTGGGACCGATGTGAAATGTTAGCCAATGGTGTTCGAAATCTCTTTTTAGACCTGGGTTTTGAATTACTTGCCGACACAGAACAGCGAAGTAACACTGTTACTGCAATACTCTATCCTGAAGGCATCAATGATGCTTGGAGAGTTCGTCTCAAAGATGAGTATAACACACAAGTCATAGGAGCACAAGACCATCTCAAAGGTAAAATGTTCCGTATTGGTTCAATGGGCGAAACACCAGTCAGCGAAATGGTCGAAGGATGCAGACGCATGATCGAATGCTTCACCTCGTTTGGAATGGAACTTCCGAAGGTGGACGTCGAGTCTTATTTTGCATGAGGTGACACTGTGACGAAATACATCGTGTTAGGGCGCTTTCAACCCTTCCACATGGGTCACGAACATTTAGTGAGGTCTGCTTTGAGCCACGTTGAGGATGGAGACCAGCTTGTTGTCGCCATCGGTTCGAAACAGGCTGGATGGGAGCCGGATAATCCTTGGACAATCGAAGAGCGACAGGCAATGCTTCTCACCTGGGCAGAGCAAGAAGATGTGACCATAGACATTGTAGCGATCGATGATATCAATGACCCGCCAAATTGGGTTGCCCATGCCAAAAAAATTCATGGCGATGGAATACTTGTCACCACTGATGAACCAACAGCCCAATTGTATCGTGACGCTGGATTTGAGGTTCGCGTTCCCCAAATGAACCAACGTGAACAATTTGAGGGATGGCGTATCCGTCAAACGGCAAAAATGCTCTCAACCGTTTATGATGATGAGGCTGTTCGCGAAGTCCTCAAGTCAAGTATTCCCAAGTCGGTGATTGAATGGTTGATTGAAGCCGATGGGCTGTTTCGGCTTTCCACGTTTGAAACTGGTGTCCACGCTGGATGATTACTTTCTGAAGATCTTCTTTTTGACTTCTTTTTTCATTTGGTCCTTCGCCATCTGTTTAACTTTTTTATCAGCCTTTGCCTTGATTCCGCTTGCCATGGATGCCATTTTATTCCTTGCTGCTTCTTTAACAGGCTTTGTCACTTCATCAATCACTTGACGCTTGGCGGATTCTGCGGCAGCCTTGCCTGCTTTCTTCGCAGCATTACCTGCTGCACCGGCGGCTTTACCTGCGAGTTTCTTAACCATGATTCATCGAATGCTTCGACGCACAAAAGGCTTGTGCCGTCATTCATCCGATGCGACAACGACTCGGGCGACTAAAAGAATACGTTGCTTGTACATGTAGCCGGCTTCAAGAACATCAACAATACAACCAGCGGCAAAGACATCTGATGCTGGAATTGTTGTGATGGCTTCCATTTTGGCAGGATCGAACGGTTTGTCTTTTGCTTCAATTGGAGTGACTCCATCTGCTGAAAGTTCATGCCACATCTTGTTTCTCAAGAGGCGTAGGCCTTGGGCGACTGCTGAAGAATCATCTTTGTCGAGGTTGTCGATAGCACGGTCTACATCACCAAGAACCGTGAGCATGCGCCGAGCAAGCCCCATCCCACTGTATTGTATGAGGTCTGCCTTTTCTGCCATCAAACGCTTTCGTACATTTTGGATTTCAGCATCTTTGTAGGCGATTTCTTTTTCGGCTTTATCTGCCCGAGCAAGTGCTTCTTCCAAGGGGTCAAGCACCTCCACTTCAACGGAATCTGCCAAGTCAATGGTCTCGGTTCCTTCTTCGACAATTGGTATTGAATCATCGACTTCGATGATGTTTTCTTCCGGTTCTTCTGAAGGCAATTCGTCACTCATCATGTAAGGCGTTACGGAAGTGGTCTTTGAACCCCTCGACTAATCGAGAAGGTACTGTCTGAGATTCCAGAGGCCGTGACCCCATTGGTCAGCCTTGAGATGTTCCCTACCCAATACTCCGACAAGTAAGGGATTTGCTTCACAGAGTGTAATCGTGTAAACCAATGCACGGGTGGCTCGGTCATGAGCCTCATAGGTTGGAACAATCTTCGGATCTTCACTTTCATCGAGTGTTTCACCGAGTTGCTTTCTGCGACCCATCCAGTCCAAACAAACCAATTCTGCGAATTCATCTTCTGGAATACCATTGAGTCGCTGTGTGAGTTCTTGCCAGGTAGATTCTGAATAGAGTTCTTGACTGTCAGCAATTGTTCGTCCCAATGCCACATCCAAATAGAGGAAAGCTCGGCCTTCCCACACTTCCCATGCCCCGGGACTGGCCCATTTCATGAGATGGAGCAAACCTTGGGAGCCATCGGGTGAAGTTCGTAAGACCTCTAAAACTGTGCCAGTATGTTCGCCTTCAAGAGAATCCATCCAATCGAGAATCTCGGCTTCACAATCGATATCAAATGCACGTTTTAATCGTCCATCATAGGTAGGCCTTTGGTCACGGAATTGACCTTTTTCCATTCCCTGATAAAGTTCGTTCCATGTGTGATTGAGAAGCATCTTCAAACTTGGTTCATCGACAAGCAAGAGAACCAATTCTATGCCCATAACCGAATCGAAAGCGTTGATTGGTTTGATGTCATCGGCGCAGAGAGGAAGAAACCAAAGCAGTATATCCACGGATTCAAGAGAAGAGCATTGAAGAAGAACGGTTGGTCCGAGACAAATGGAGGCTTTGTAATGGCGACAATTAAGGAGCAGATCGATTTGATCCGCGTTGAGATTGATAAGACCCAAAAAAACAAGGCCACTAACGCTCACATTGGTAAACTTAAGGCCAAAATCGCTCAATTGAAAATCAAGGAAGAAAAGGCGCACGCACACTCCAAAGCAAGTGGTGGCGGTAAAGGGTTTGAAATTAAAAAGTCAGGCGATGCAACCGTTGCTTTGGTCGGTTTCCCTTCAGTCGGGAAATCAACACTGATCTCTAAGGTCACCGATGCACACTCCGAAGTGGCCGGTTATGCCTTTACGACACTGACATGTATTCCTGGTGTGATGGAACACCGAGGGGCGAAAATTCAGATTCTGGATTTACCTGGACTCATCAAAGGAGCGGCAGAAGGAAAAGGACGTGGAAGAGAAATTCTCAATGTGATTCGCAGTGCAGACATGGTACTCTACATCGTTGACCCCTTCCAAGATGCCCACTTCAACGTCTTACATCGTGAATTGCACAACGCTGGTCTTCGACTCAATGAAACAAAACCACCCGTCTTCATCAAGCGTACAGACCGAGGTGGAATTGATGTTCGGACAACCGTTGAACAAACTTACCTTTCCAATGAGGAAATGAGTGAAATCATTCGCTCATTTGGTTATACTTCAGCCATTGTGACCTTGCGTAACAACACTACTGCAGAACAAATCGTCGACTGTTTAGCGGAAAATAGAATCTATGAAAAAGCAGTAATTGCAATCAACAAAATTGATATTGCTACCGAGGAAGATTTAGTTCGTTCTCGCAAATCCTTACCCGAAGATTGGCCTGTTATGCGAATCTCGGCATTCAAGGATATCGGGCTCGATGAATTGAAGGATTTCATTTACGATAACCTCGGGTTCATGAGAGTCTATCTCAAGCCTCAAGGTCAAGATGCAGATATGGAAGAACCACTCATTGTCAAGGATGATACAACTGTTGAGCACATCTGTAACAAATTACACAGAGACTTTGTTCGCAAGTTCCGCTATGCTCGTGTGAAGGGGCCAAGTGCAAAATTCGACTGGCAACGCGTCGGGTTAGACCATCTTCTCAAAGATGGCGATTTGGTAACAATTGTTGTTCGTCGTTGAATCAATCCCATATGCCCATGTCCATTCGGGCATCTTCTGTTGCGTGGATTTTTGGATCCCATCGTGGGGCCCAAACAAGATTGATGTGGACGCTTTCGAGCCCTACAGTTTGTAATGCTGCTCGATGAGCGGCAGCCATAATCTCAGGTGCAGCAGGGCAACCTGGTGAGGTGAGAGTCAAATCGATTTCAGCATGAGCGATTCCGTCTTTTTCTTCAAAACGCACATCATATACGAGTCCTAATTCGACAATGGACAATTCCAATTCTGGGTCTTCAACTTCATCTAATTGCGTCATAACATCTTGCTTTTCAACCATAAAAATACCTCATTGAAGTCCCCGAATATCTCTCATCACTTTATCAAACATATTTCGGAATCCGTTTGAACGACTTGGAGAGAGTGTGCTAAGAATTCCCATTTCTTCTGCGAAATCTGGTGAGAGAAGTAAGACCTGAGCTGGAGCATATCCGTTGATAGCAATACTCAGAATACCCATGAGGCCTTGAACAAGTTTTGCATCAGCACCGGCTAATAAGAGCACCTTTCCATCGTCGAGTTCCACGTGGACATGGGCTTCAGATTGGCAACCCAGAACCCTTGATTCATCATCCCAACGTTCAATTGGGTAAGGAACCACTTCATCAGCCATATCAAACACCATTTCAAGGCGCTCCATCTTGTCATGAACTTCTTGGAATTCTTCGATCAATTCAGTCAACACTTCCGGATAGGTCATCCGAACCTCTCCGTAATTATTTTGAGTTGTTCGATGAAGAGTATCGCTTCATCCATCGTATTATACAAATAAAATGAGGCTCGAACCGTACTCGAAATACCTAACCGATTGAGCAATGGTTGTGCGCAATGATGGCCAGTACGGACTGCAAAGCCACGTGAATCGAATAAATGAGCTAAATCTTCACTGTGGATACTTGGATGATTGAATGAGACCACGGCACTGTCGTTTTTCTCATGACGCCCATAGACAGCCATGCCCATCGTTCGTAATTGTTCAGCAACCCAACTCCCGATCTCAATCAAGCGTTGATGTTCCTTTTCTAAATCAAGTGTTGACATCCAATCCAATGCAGCACTCCAGCCTACGGCTTCTGCAATTTTTGGAGTTCCTGCTTCGAATTTATGTTCATCCGTTTGATAGGTAGAACCAGTGATTGTGACGGTTTCAATCATATCGCCACCACCCATGAATGGTGGCATTGTTTCAAACACCTCTGCATTGATAAGAAGAGCACCGATTCCAGTCGGCCCACACATTTTGTGGGCAGAAAAGGCCATGAAATCAGCACCAAATTCTTTGAAATTAATACGTTCATGTGGAACGCCCTGGGCTGCATCAACCAACACCAAAGCACCCTTTGAATGTGCAAGTTCGATGATTTCTTCCATTGGATTACGAACACCCAATACATTGGAAGTATGTACCACACAGACGAGTTTTGCACCATCTAATGATGCAGCATATGCTTCCATATCAAGCGTAAAATCGTCCATGACTGGAACATACCGCAACTCAATATTCCGTTCTTCGGCAAGCATTTGCCAAGGAACAATATCTGAATGGTGTTCCATTTCTGTCAAGACGATAACATCGCCTTCAGTTAGATTTGCTCGACCCCATGAATGGGCGACGAGGTTGATGGCTTCGGTGGTTCCACTGGTGAGGACTGCACGATCTGCATTGAACCAATCCTTCAACTTGGTTCTGCATGCTTCATACCCTTCTGTCGCTTCACCGGCTAGGGTGTGTACTGCACGGTGAACATTTGCGTTTGAAGAGGTGTAATAGTTGTTCATTGCATCCAAAACAACTTGTGGTTTCTGTGTCGTTGCTGCATTATCCAGGTAAATCAACGGGAAACCGTTGACTTTACGTTTGAGGATCGGAAAATCATCACGCAAAGCCATGTAATCACCGCTTCAATTCGCATTCAAGATGAACAGTAAGTCGTGTTCGCATTTCTTCGATGAGATGTTTGTTCGTCAAATTCGAAAAAGCGTTGAGAAGAAAACCATTGACAATCATAGCTTGTGATTCTTCGGGACTCAAACCCCTTGACATCAAATAATGCATTTGTTCTTTGTCAACAGGTGCACTGGCAGCACCGTGAGCAGCAGATACATCATCAGCATGAACTTCAAGTTCAGGAATTGCTTCTGCTCTTGCTTTTTCAGAAAGAAGAAGATTACGGAATACTTGTGATGCATCAGATTTATTGGCACCTTCAGCAATCGTGAGCAAGCCAGTACCGATGAAGTGACTGCTTCCTGCACATGCTGAATTCATCACCAAATCGGAATTTGTATGGCCATGAAGGTGGTGAATTTCGACATGCTCGTCTTCATGACGAGCACCAATGGCATTGACTGTGACGGATTGGCGTATTGAAGCGCCTGTTCCATTCAATGTGCTGCGAAGATCTGATTTGCATCGGAACCCGCCGACAGAAAGAGTTGCATGTTCAAGTTCACTGTCGCGTTCAATCATCCAATCCTCGCAACGAAGGAACTTGGTATTCGAGTCGAGTTCATTGATGAAACCAAAGGAGAGTTGAGCATTTGGATGGACCTTGCCTGTAATGTGAAGTCCAACCCATTCCGGTTCGCCTGATATGTGAATGAAAACGACTGCTGAACCTTTGACTTCAAGGTCTAAATGTCCAACTGCCACATGTCCTGATGCTCGAGCATTGATGTGAATCGGTTCAGATTCTTCATTGATGACTAAACGATTGTATGAGCCACCTGCAGCTTGTAAAAAGGCTCGGGCAATGTCGTCAAAACTACCTTCTGGTTGTGGTGTTTTTTCGAACGCTGCTCCGCCTTCGAGTGAAAAAATTACATCGTCAGCAACTGGTACTTCTTCGGTTACACTTGGATGGATTCGAGGCCAGGGAGTATAGCGCCACAAATGTTCTGAACGAGGTGGGATAGCCATCTGTTGGTAGATCATCCAATGGAACCCTCCATTTCCAATTCGAGTAGCTTGTTCAGTTCCACTGCGTATTCCATAGGGAGTTCTCTGGTGAAGGGTTCAAAGAATCCATTGACAATCAAGCCCATTGCTGCATCTTCGGTAAATCCACGGCTCATGAGATAGAACAGTTGGTCACTCGAAACCTTAGAAACACTTGCTTCGTGTTCCAAGTCAGCGGTTGAATTACCGATTTCCATAGTTGGATAGGTGTCTGAACGTGAACTGCCATCAAAGATGAGGGCATCACAGACAATCTTTGAGCGACAGCCCGTTGATTTAGGACTGACTTGGAGTAATCCACGGTAAGAGGAACGTCCACCTTTCTTCGAAATTGATTTTGAGAGGATATTGGATGTTGTGTTTGAGGCAAGATGGTGAACTTTAGCACCTGTATCTTGATGTTGTCCTTCTCCTGCATAAGCAACCGAGATGACTTCTGCGTGGGCACCTTCGCCCTTGAGAAGAACAGAAGGGTACTTCATGGTCAATTTGGAGCCAATGTTTCCATCAACCCATTCGATGGTTGCATTTTTATGAGCAACAGCACGCTTTGTAACCAAGTTGTAGACGTTACTCGACCAGTTCTGAACGGTGGAGTAACGGATTTTGGCACCTTCCATTGCAATGAGTTCAACAACTGCAGAGTGCAAAGAATCTGTTGAATACGTTGGAGCAGTACAGCCTTCCACATAGTGGACTGAACTTCCTTCATCAGCAATGATGAGGGTTCGCTCAAATTGACCCATGTTCTTCGCATTGATACGGAAATAGGCTTGAACTGGCATTTCGACACTGACGCCTTTGGGGATGTAGAGGAATGAGCCACCTGACCATACAGCAGTATTGAGGGCAGAGAACTTGTTGTCGCTGTGAGGGATAACCGTTCCGAAATACTTTTTGATGAGTTCTGGGTATTGTTTGAGTCCAGAGTCCATGTCAAGGAAAATGACGCCCTGTTCTTCTAGATCTTCTCGGATGGAGTGATACACTGCTTCGGATTCGTATTGTGCAGTCACGCCACCGAGCCATTTCTGTTCAGCATCTGGAATTCCAAGCCGATCGAAGGTGTTCTTGATATCAGCAGGAACTTCATCCCATGACTTTTCAGTTTTTGTTGAGGAACGCAAGAAATAGATAATACTCTCAAAATCAATCTGGTCCAAGAGTGAACAATTACCCCATTCTGGCATCACACGTTCAACGAAATGGCGGTAGGCTTTGACACGAATATCCGTCATCCATTGAGGTTCATTTTTGAGTTCTGAGATGTCTCG
>Ga0308022_1000418_pt1 | contig 16049 bp, 13 predicted proteins | sample Neamet353_FD_201297 | JGI IMG/M metagenome (GOLD analysis project Ga0308022, IMG submission 201297) | Marine microbial communities from water near the shore, Antarctic Ocean - #353 | ecosystem: Environmental > Aquatic > Marine > Unclassified | place: Southern Ocean | collected 2014-10-02 | reverse complement strand
CAACGACACCGAGTCGGTTGAGGAAAATGAATTGATGGAAGAAAAAGACAGCGGCGTTATCAACATCAAGTACCGATTCACCATGGATCCAAGCCTCGATAGGCGCGTTCAAATGACAACTGATGGAGAAATGCGCGGTAACTTCAATGTCTATTACAACGGAGATGTGGAAAACGGTGGCGGCGGCGATTGCAACAACGATTGTGAATTGCTCAACATCACCGTCTACCGTGGCGCTAACAAGGTCTACCAGCACACTGAACAAGCGTGGCCCGCAGACAACTGGAAAAACATCGTCTTCTCTCACGCCCTCACTGAGGAGGACGGAAACCTCCTTTGGGACGGCACCAACGACAACCCAATCATCGAAGTCACCATGAAAGTGAAAGGAAATTATCAGGAAGGGGGTTTGTTCACTTTGGATCAGGGAGTTCCAGCAGCATTCGGTATCAAGCTCGGCGAAGAAGCGAAACTTGAACTTCCAATTGACGAATTAACTTGGAATGAAGAATTCCAAGCTGGTGAAGACGCAATGATGGATGAGGAAGACGCTCCAGGATTCACCTTGGTCGTCGCTTCAGCCGCAATCGGTATGGCGATGTTCATCAACGCTTCAAAGGACGAAGAGTCCGACGAGTGATTCACGAGCGCATGGCTGCGATAGCGGCATGCAACGCTTCTGCATTGAGCGCAACAGCTTGTTGCTCACCACTAACAAGAGACTTCAGCATGGCTTGACCGCTTTCTAAATCGTTTGGACCAACAACGATGGTGAAGGCTGCGCCGGTTGAGTTGGCCCACTTCATGGCCTTGCCAATTTTTCTGCCACGCAGTTCGAGATCAACTCGCTCGCCTGCGTTTCGCAAAGCGGCGACGATGGGCAACACGTGGCTGGAATCGATGCCGAACGGAATCACGGCGATGGTACCGAGTGGATCCCGTTCACCGGGCACCACTTCGTCTCGACCTGCTGCTTCTGCTTGAGCCTCAAGAGCCAACAGCACGCGGTCGAACCCAAGGCCAAAGCCACAGCACGGATCGAGGTCGGGGAGACCAAACAAGTGCAGGAGTTTGTAGGAACCGCCGCCAAGGACTTGGCCCTCGCCGCCCATTTCTGGCACCTTGACTTCGAACACCATGCCGGTGTAGTAATCCAAGCCTCGGGCAACCGTCAGGTCAACCGCTAACGATGGCGGTGCAGGAGCAAGGTGTGCCACAGCATCGAGCGTTGTTTGCAGGTCGTCCAGTGCTTCGAGTGAAACACCAGCAAGCGATTCAAGGATCGCTCGTGCAGGTCCAAGCGTTTCTGCTCCACCCTTGAGGTCAGCAAGAGCGCGGAGTGGGGCTGCGTTGGTAGGGTCAATGCCGTTGGACTCGAACAGGTTCGCTAATCCAGCATCATCACCCTTGTCCAAGAAGCGCATAGCGCTGGCGACCGGTGGTTCAGTAGCCCCTTCAGGTGCTTCAGCAGACAAACCAAGTCCAGTCAATGCACCCTTCAGGATACCAACGTGACCGATTCGGATTTCCCAGTTCTCTAAGCCACAAGCATCGAGCATGTCGATGGCTAAGGCGATGACTTCTGCTTCTGCAAGTGGACCTGTTGCGCCAATGAGTTCGACGCCGTATTGGAAGAATTCTCGGTAGCGCCCTTTCTTGAACTCCTCATACCGGTAGCATTGACCGTAATAGGAAAGGCGCAGGGGTTTGGTGTCGTTGCGCATTTCTTCAGCGATCATGCGCATGACAGGAGCGGTGAGTTCGGGACGCAGCGTCAATGGTCGTCCGCCTTTGTCCTCAAAGGCATAGAGTTGACTCACCACGCCTGGACCTGATTTGGCGGTGAACAAATCCAGCGATTCGAACACGGGTGTTTGAACCCGCTTGAAACCGTGGCGGCGAGCACGCTCTTCCAAGAGTTGCTCGAACGCAAGACGACGCGCCATCACCGGTGGGGTGAAGTCACGAGTACCACGTGGGCGTTGCACCATGCTTCACGCCACTCGCTAACCGTTCATCACCCCTTCGCCTTGAAAGAGGGCGAAACAGCGGGTTCATTCCTCTTCATCAGGAACGGTTGTCCACTGGACATCCCATGCATCCTCAGCAAGGCTGTCATCGCTTGGGTCCCATTGAACCACGTCGTCTGGGTCGGCGTTCATCAGCGGCTGTGCGATGGTGAGCACTTCGAGATCAGGTGCTTCAGGTAGGTCAGGATGTGGTACTTCTTCGATGGCTTCTGCATTGGCGAGTTGCTCAAGTTTCTCAACCAGCGCCCAATCGGGTTCAGGAGCGTTCGACTCTGATGGTGCTGCAACGCCGATGTCTTGACGGACCTGAATCGGTGAGGCCGCAAGCAAGAGATCGAGGTCGTCTTCGGTCACAAGGTCTGATTCATCAAGGCCCGTGCCTTCAGTTGGTGCCGCATGGGTGTCATCGAAGGTTTGAGCTTGCAGAGCACCTTCGAGAACTGGCGTTGTGACAGCATCAAATGCTTCCAACGCATTGCTCAAGGCGCCTGCCGCAGGTGGTTGAACGCGTTCGTGCTGGTCTGCTTTCTTTCTCAAATACAGGGCCTGCTCGTCCATTTTTTCTTTTTCATCAGCCATTTGAGCCTCGACAGCACGCCACATTTGTTGCTCTTCGATTTTCTTGCCAAGTTCTTCTTCTCGTGCCAATTGAGTCTCGCTGGGCTGGTCGTAGCGATGCCAAAACCACCACACGATCACGATGAACAAACCCGAGACAAGGAATCCTGTCACGAGCGTTTGAACAAGGTCTTCCAACCGCTCACTTCCTGTTCGTCAAGCGCCCTTTCCAACGGTCAGATGTTCAAACCCTGGTGCATGCTCGCCACGGGCGACGACCAAATCATCGGAGCCGCCTGGAAGGGTTGAGATGTCGACGTCGGCCCCTTGTGGAATGTTTCTGTACAAGGGTCGTTGAACGATGAACTTGTTGAAACTGATGAAGAGAGCAGCAATAACACCCCAGAACAACAGAATGATCGAGAGACCTTTCGGGTTGGTTGGGTCCCACACATCGGGCGTGTTGGCAATCATGTCGGCGAAGTATGAAATCATCAGAACCGAGAAGAGAATTGGGAAGGCGAGGTACATCAAAAGATCCCACCAGCGTCCGACTTCAATGTCGTTGTCGCCGGTGTTGATGAAGTCGTCACGGAAGGCTGAGACACCAAAGCCGAGGTAGCCTCTGAATCCAGCAGGAGCTACGCCAGCTTCCACACCAGACTTCCAGCGGTAATAGCCGTACTTCCAGATGGAGAAAGCGATGAACAGACCTGAAAACATCAGGCCGTAACCCCAAATGTGGTCTTGGACTTCCAAGAATTCAGGGAAAGCAACCCCTTCAGCATCAAGTTTGACCCACATAACTGCAGAGGGGATTCCAAACAAAAACAGGGCCAAACCAGTCAAAGCGACCGACTTCCCACGGTTGTAACCGTGATCAACGAAGTTTCGTACGCACAATTCCACCGTGGAAATCATTGACGTCATCGCTGCAAAGGAAAGGGCAAGGAAGAACCCTGCCATCATGAACAGCGGCCCAATCGGCGCGAACGGCGCCTTCGCAAACACTTCTGGTAACGCCAGGAAGGTAATGGCGGACGAACCGCCAGTCACGGTTGCAAGCGGGTCTGGGCTGACTGCGAAGATTGCTGAAAGCACTGCAAGACCAGCGATGATGGAGATGCTGTTGTTGGCAAGTCCCATGGTGAAAGCGTTGAGAACTGTGTCCTCATCCTTGCTCATGTAAACCGCATAGGTGATGCACATACCCATACCAGCAGAGCAAGACCAAGCTGATTGAGACAACCCATTGATCCATATTTCGGGATCTTTCAACATTTCAAAGTCCACTGTGAACATGAACATAGCGCCGTCGAGGCTGCCGTCTTCCATGTCCATCCAAAGGGAGAGGAACAGGGTGAGGAAGAGCAAAGCGAACAAGGAAATCATCAGGTAGAAGTTGACCTTCTCGATGGCTTTTGCTCCCTTCCAAATGGCGGCAAGGGTCAAACAGATGACGAGGAATTGGAAGAAGATGACTTGACCAGGCGATTGCAGGAAAGCGTTCCAGACCTCGGTTGTATCAACACCTTCACCGGTCAATGCACCACTGATTCCAAGTTGGAAATACTTGATTGTCCAACCAGCAACCACCGCATAGTAGAATCCAATTGCTGTTGAAATCCATGCGGTCCAAAGACCCATCCAAGCGAATTTCTTTCCAGCGAAAATACGGAAGGTTCCGATTGTTCCCGTACGGCTGCGCTTGCCCATAGCGTATTCTGCAATGACAAGCGGGATCGACCAAGCAAAGAGGAAAATAAGCCACGGCACAAGGAATGTACCACCGCCATTTGCCCCGACCATGCGAGGGAAACGCCAAATGTTACCGGTACCGATTGCGGCACCGATGGAGGCGAAGATGAGACCCATACGGCCGTTGAATTGGTCTGATTCCTCTTCATCACTCATCTTGAATCCCCCTCAAGCCTTCGCTTCTGCTTCCAGAAGGGCGTCTGCTAAATCCAATGCTTCTTCATCATCCGTGAGCATCATTCGCAGGCAGATGGCAAGGCCACCCCATACGAATGCTGCAGTAATGCCGAACATCAAGAAGGAGCCAAACACGCTCCCATACGCCGCTCGATACGAGAGATCGAGTTCGTAATATTCCCCGTTCGCAGGGTACTGAATGAAGTCAGAGCCGCCGAGCGTCGATACCGCTGCTTTGTAGTGCAACTTGCCTGTGGCGGTTTCCGAAATTGGCACCATGCCTCTCAGAATCGTACCATTGCCGTCTGACACCGTACAGGTCTCGTCGTCCATGACCATCACGGGTACGCTTTCCCATGCCGTTGTAGCCCACTCCCGTGGACCGTAATCGCTTTGCAAGCGGCTTGGCTTTACCGTGCGCCATTGAATCATTGTGTTTGCTTCACTGTATGGGAATTGGTTGGAAACACAAAGATCGATTGGGATGTCACCTTCTGCTGGAATCACGACGTTCTTTGAGTCCGAGAGGTAATTTTGTTGAGAGATGTTGGCGATGGCCAAGTCTGCACGCTCACGTGGGTTGTCAGCAATTTCAGCCATGTAGAACGCAACACCAAGGTTTCGAACAGCGATGTGATCAATATCGTCTTCATGCTGATGGAAGGCTGTTCCGATTTCCATGGTGTAGCAGTAGGAGCCGTGAAGCCCGTAATGCCAGTCGCAGAAATCGCCGGAAGTTGGGTACAAGTCTGAGGATTGCATGTTGGTGTATTGCGTCATTTCAGCCATCTCATCACCGTGGTAGATGAGTTGGTCGTGGTCTGGAGATTGGCAGCCAGTGCAGTGACCCCACGGGTAAAGCACCAGTTCAGAGTAGGAGTGGAAGGTCAAGGTGGACTTGAATTCTGAAGCCCCGTTGCCGTCGTCATCGTTCATTTCAGTGATGTCTTGGATGAACTTGGTTTCCGGTTCGGAGTTGCCGCCCCACCAATCTTCATCGGTGAGTCCATCTGCATCGTCGTCCTTTCCATCAACGTGATCTTCGTTGATTTGGCCGTCGCCGTCGTTGTCTTTATCATCGACTGGGCCGTTGTAAACATCGTTGTTTGAACCGTCTAATTCACCTTCTGCAGGTGTGCATGTTCCAGGGATCAGCGGTCCTGTGGCACCCAGAGGAGCGCCCCATTCAAACTGATAATTGCGGTTGAGGTCCACACCGTCGCAGTCCTCGTCGACTCGTTCTTGCAAATCAGGAATTGGCGTGACACCGGTGTAGGTGTTGTCACGGAGGTTCTTTCTCCAGCCACCCGAAGGGCATGTTTCCCAAGCCGGTGCTGGGCAGAACACTTCACGGTCGTAGATGTTGCCATCCACGTTGAGCATAGGAATCAGGTAGATTTCTCGGCTGTTGACCAAGTCAGTGATCCATTGTTCGCTGTAATCTTCATCAACACCCAAGTCGCCAGCACCACAAGGTGTGCCGTCACCGTTTGAATCTTGGAAAGACGGGTCCAGGCCAAGGCAATCCCCGTCGTCATCGAGGATACCGTCACCGTTTGCATCGCCCCATGGATCTTCGTCAACTTCGCCGTCGCCATCGTTGTCATAGCCGATGTTGTCGTAGGAGAAGGCAATGACTTCCATCACCATGATCGGGGTCTGATAGGACATCCATTCACGGGCGTGGTGGTTTCCGACAATCATGACATCGGGTCGATCTTCGTAGTTTCCGTTGTCGCCAACAAATGGATTGTAATCGCCGTTGTAAACTTCATGGGTGATTTTGAGCCAAGGTGAGGCGTGGTCGTAATACCAGCCTTCGTAGCTGTCTTGGGTGGTTGCTTCCCCACGTGCGTTGGTTCCACCGTTCATGCCTTCGTGGAATTCAAAAATATCTGAATTCTCTTCTGCGAGGCGCTGCATGCGTTGTTTCATGGTCTCATAGGTGTGGTATTCTTTGAATTGGAGAATCGGATCATTTGCAGGTGCCCATGGGAAGATCATGTTGTTGTAATCATCAGACCAGATGTCCTCTGGGGCGTAGCCCATTGGCTCATCCTGTGCGATGCCTGCATTGGCAACAGGTGCCACGAGGGACAACAAAAGTGGGAGCACAATAAGGGCTCCAAAGGATGGGCGAGTGCGGATGACCTTGCCATTTTGCATCATGGTATCGATTCACCCAAACCGCTCGACTTCTTGAAGCGTTCGCGTTGCTGGTGAGTCCCCGTAGGGGACGAGAACATGCAAAACAACCAAAACGAGCACGGCTTAGCAAGACCATGAGTGGTATCCTCCAACCCGCAGAAGGTTCGTTCTGGACCGAAGAGATTTTGCTGATCAACAACGCGACTGTTGTGTTGTTGCTCGGGATATTAGTGGCTGCTTTTTTGGCCAGAGTTGTGACCATGATTATGGCGCCTCGATTGATGAGCAAAGTCATTCATTCTGACAAGGTTCGATCCAAGACCGTAAAGGATTCTGACAAGGCATTGGGCACAGCCGCAGGTGCCGGTTTATCCATGTATTTATTCGGCCTTTTAACCGATATGAGAGCGGATGAAAACACCAGCATTGACCTGCCAGATTTTGCTGTTGAATTGCTGCCGAATCTCCTCCAATTTATCTTCGCTATTTCCCTCGTTATGTGGGCGTTCCGTTTGGTTTCTCTCGTCCAAGATGTTGTCGCCTTGCTCGACGATGATGAAGAACTTGATGGCACCGAAAAGACCTTGATTTCAGCCGTTGAAAGCATACTTCGCTTTGCGATTGTGTTCATTGGTTCAATTTTCGTCGCCGATGCCCTTGGTTTCGACTTTACGTCCCTAATCGCAGGTCTCGGAATCTCTGGTTTGGCGCTCGCACTCGCAGCCAAAGACACCATCTCCAACCTCTTCGGTGCAACCACCGTCTTGCTCGATCGTCCATTCAAAATTGGCGATTGGGTCATCGTCGACTCAGTCGAAGGTGAAGTCACCGAAATCAGCCTCCGCACAACCCTCATCCGTACGGCAGCTGACACCATTATCACGGTTCCAAACGCCAACCTGGTCAACACCCCTGTCGAGAACTTCGGCAAGCGCCGCTGGCGACGCTGGCAAACCACCCTTCACTTGGACCTCAATTCCGACCCTGCAAAGGTGGCTGAGTTCTGTGCACAAGTGCTCGGAACCATTCACGAAAGCCCCGTCACCGTCAAGCCAGAATCCTCATGGTGCCAAGTCAGCGCACTAACTGCAACCTCGCTCGATATCTCCGTCAACCTCTACTGGGATGTTGCTGGTGGAGCACCTGAACGCAAGGCAAAGGAAGACTTGGTGCTCGGCATCATGCATTTAGCCAAGGACAACTCCCTTGTCTTCTACGATCCACGAATGGTTCAAGCGTCCTAACCGCGTTAATACGGCGGCGGATCTTTCGCCCAGTAGACTCGATTGGTGATGATGCCAAAGGCGAGGCTGGCACCAGCCAGAATCATTGATTGAAGCGATGAAAAGGTCTCCAGTTCGTGACCGAAAAAGGCAACGACGAGTCCCGTGATGGCAACCCAAAGTCCAGACTTCCACATCCGCAGGGTGCCTAACCGCGCTTGGAGCCGAGAGACTTCACCTAGCCATGCAAGGCTGATTGCTTCAAGTTCCTCGTCGCCAAAGCATCGTGCCGATGACAACTGTTCAATCACGGCGTTGTAGCGCCACACCCACGCACCACCCATAGCCGTCGAGAGGGCCTTCCCCTTCGACCAAGATGGCGGTGTGTTGGCGCTCCAAGTGGTGAGCAAAGCCTCGCGATGGTCTGCATCCAACTCCACGTGCATGGCCCATTGACGTTCAAGGCGCATCAAACCAGACAGCGAAGGTAGGCGTTCAGGCTGACAGACCAAATGATCTGCCAATTGGCGAGGTAAAGCAATCCAAAGCACTCCTTGGTCGGTGCTGGCAAGGTGGTGGAGATCAAGGTTGAGACGTGGCAGCCCGACCGTTGCGGCTGTGTGCGGTGCGCGCCACATTGTGTGAGGCTTGAGTCGATCTTCCATTGCTTTGAGCCGCTCATTCCAGAGGCGTTCGGTGTTGGGGGTCTCGAATGGAACAAGCGCTGAGTGCAAGCCACTCATCGTTTCAACAAGCGAGATCACTTGCTCTTGTTCCATGGTCGAAGCAAGCGGTTTGAAAGCGGGGTAAATCAGCACCCGATCGTGTTCACCAGCCGTCCAGCCTCCGGTTGGCAGCAAGAGAGAAAGGGGCTCGAGGCTCGCACTCCATGGCTCAAAGCGTGCCATACGGGAAACATCTTCGCCAACAAAAAAAGGACAGACTCGCGCCATGAAGGTGCCATCGATTCGAACAAACAGTCCATAGGCGTCCTCTGAAACAAGATCGACCTGTTTAACGCCAGTGGGCCATTCACCCCATTGAACGCCGTTTCCTGGCGGACTGTTCCACCAAGATGGCTCGAGCACCTCGGTTGTATCCCAGAGTTGAACCCGGCCAAAGGAGGTACGAAGTTCGCCCTCCTTCTGCGCTTCATCCCGAGGTTGCTGAGCAATCCCTGACGGCCACCACGCAGGTTCCTCCATGAACTTGCCAAACACTCCCGGTTCTCAAGCGTGCCGTTTGTGAAATTGCTGTTGAAAACGGAAGAACTTACAGGCGATGAAATGAAACACCATGCCTGCTTGGAAGGGCTGAGGGTGAGTGGATGGGAATCTCAGAACGCATGGGTGATGTCCTCGGTTTAGCCGTGGAATCCAAACTCATGCGCCAAGTCGCTGAGCACCCAGTGCGCGTTCAACACCTCGCCATCATCATGGACGGGAACCGTCGCTTTGCTTGGAAGAGCAACATAGCCACGGGGATCGGTCACCGTATTGGCAAAGAAAAACTTGAGAAGGTTTTGGATTGGGTGTTGGACATCAACATTCCTTGGTTGACGGTGTATGCCTTGTCGACGGAGAACCTCAACCGCCCTCAAGAGGAACTTGATGTGCTGTTCAAGCTCTATGTGGAAGGCCTTCATGACATCGCTGATGACCCGCGTATCCACGAGAATAAAGTCCGTGTGCAGATCATTGGACGTCGGGAACTCCTTCCTAAATCAGTCAACGACGCCATCGATTACGCTGAAGCAAAAACCAGTGAATACGACACTTTTGTCTTCACCGTCTGCCTCGCCTATGGCTCCCGTGAAGAGATGATTGACGCCATCCGTTCAATTGCTGAAGAACACGCAGAAGGTAACCTATCCCTCGATGCCATCGACGAGCAAGCCGTCTCCGAACGCCTCTACACCGGCAACATGCCAGATCCGGATTTGGTGATTCGAACAAGTGGAGAAGAGCGCATTTCCAATTTCTTATTGTGGCAAATGGCATACTCTGAACTCTACTTCACCGATGTGTTTTGGCCATCGTTCCAGAAGAAAGATTTGTTGAAAGCAGTTCGAACCTTCCAAGACCGACGTCGCCGCTTTGGAGAGTGACCAACGTGGTCGTTTGCGATGAATGCAACGGTTGGTTGAACCCAGCATTGGCTGCAGATTCCGCCGTTCGCCGCGGTGATGACGTGTTGCTTATCCAGCGGAAGTTCCCCCCCATGCAAGGCGCATGGGCTTTCCCTGGAGGATTTGTTGAACGGGGCGAAGACCCACTCAAAGGTGCGCTTCGGGAACTTGAAGAAGAAACGGGTTTGGTTGGAAGCAAAGCAACTCTGCTCATGGTTATGGGCGACCCAGACCGAGATCCTCGCAAGCACATTGTCTCGATCGTCTATGAGGTGGAAGTCTCTGAAGATCAAATGCCAACGGCTGGAGACGATGCCCAAGACGCACGTTTTTGGCCAATTGACACATTGCTTTCAGGCGAAGTTGAATTCGCTGGGGATCACTTGACGATCCTCAAGAAGTGGCTCAATCGATGACTTCGATCCCAAGCCAGCGTGCGAATTGAGACCGAGCGTTCGGCCACGGTGCAGGTTCGAGTGCATCGGTCAGGTGCAAACCCGACAAGAATTGTGCGTGCATCGAATGCCAAGCCTCGCCTTCGCAAGCCTCTTTCCATCTGAAGAGTGGATAGCCATCGTTCTCCAAACGATCAAGGAAGCCACGCTGAGCTGCACTGATCAAGAGCGTCGGCACACCCAGCAGAGCCGCTTCACTCGCCATTGTCACCGACTGAGTGATCACGCCATCATGGGCTGAAAGTTCCTGAACGAGCGACCAAGGATTGCCTTCAAATGCTTCTTCATCTGCTTGTGTGGTTTGTAAACCATCAAACAGGTCGTCAGAGAATTCAATCAGTTCCTCCGCATCATGGACGCCGTTTCCAAGCAAGCGACGGACAACAATCCTTGGCGGGTTGCTCACCGTCGGTGGCCGGATGCTTGGGCGCAGGTGAATGTGACCGTGAAGGCCATCGAGACGGTGAACCGTTGCTTTCCCGGTGGCTGCCAAAAGCCCGCCATCGATCGTTGAATCCCAATGCGTAGGGAGCACAAAATGCGTGGCGCTTCGTAATGCCAAGCGATGAGCGGTGTGGTTGACTTCCGTATCGCTGATGTACCAACGCTGGGTGATGGATTTCAGGCTTCGTCGCAGGAATGCGGAACGCCATGCCAGCAATTCGATCGAAGCACCTACGACGACAATCCGTTCAATCGGTTGCGCTGCAGCGTTGCACTTGCGTAGAAAGGCATGGCTGGAAGCCAAGCGCTTGAGAGCAACTCGGCGCCGTTTGGCACCAACAGGGCGCTCGACCCAATGGGTCTGGCGGCGAGGTAAATGCCCATCACCGTGCTCGAGCAAGGACACAACCTCTTCTCGGCGCGTGGCGATGATGACGTCATTGCCTTGCCCAGCCCGCAAAAAAGGAGCCAGGAGACGGACATGCGCAGGGTGGTCCAAAACCCAACAGGTTCGCATAACCACGCCTTTGGCTCCCATGTTCTCAATGCATCGCTGTTTTGCGAGAAGTTGATGGGGCGCATCGACTCACATGGACGCATGGAAAAGCAGCGCATCGACCCGCCAGGCACCAAGAAATACGCACCTTATTCGCCTGGAGTGGTTGTTGGAAACACCATCTGGCTCTCAGGTCAAATCGACGTCGATGCAGGCGATACCATCGAAATCCAAACCCAAGGTGCGCTGAACAAAATCGAAGCACTGCTCGCTGAAGCAGGTGCAACAAAGCACGATGTTGTGTTTGCCCAAGTGTTGCTCAAATCCATGAACCTCTACGCTCCAATGAACCAAGTTTACGGCGCATGGGTTGACGACATAGACATCAAACCCGCTCGGGCTGCCTTTGCAGTTGACGCCCTCCCGGCTGATGCTTTGGTCGAAATCGTTGTTCAGGCAATCCGCACATGAGGCGATACGATGCCGGGTTCACCCTACCTCGATGAGCGGCCCAAAGGTTTGCTCACGTGGCCTGTGTTGATCGGGCGGGTCGCACCATTCGCGCTCATCGGCGTTGGTCTTTCTGTTTGGGCTGATGTTTTGTTTGAGGTGTTGGTTGTGATGACTGGCGCCCTGTTCCTCACTGCTTGGCTGCGACGATAAAGCAGCATAGGCATGCTTGAAAGGGTCAACCCAGTGGACTTGGCATGGACGAGTGGCCTGTTCAATGCTTCAAAGCCTACGACATTCGAGGGCTTTCCAACGGTGATGGGTCTGGCGAATTGACGCCGCCGTTTGCCTACCGACTCGGACGGGCCATGGCCACCTACCTCGGCTGCGATGCTTTTGCGGTTGGGCGAGACATTCGTGATTCCTCACCTGCGCTCACCCGTGAACTGATTCGTGGCCTCGTCGAGGGCGGTGTTGAAGTTCATGACTTGGGCATCGTTTCCACTGGTTGCGTCTACCACGCATGTTGGACCTTACCGGTTGATGGTGGCGTGATGGTGACTGCAAGTCACCTTTCAATGCCGACGCACAACGGTTTCAAAATGTGCCGCGGCACATTGCCCCTTGCTGGTGAAGAAATTCAGGAACTCAAGGATGTGTTCTTGGCTGGTGAATTCCGAGTCGGAGAAGGCTCGGTCCGAGACACGCCTCACCTCGACACATACATCGAAGCCATCCTCGAATCAACAGGTCCAATTGCTCGCCCTGTCAAAGTAGCCGTCGATTGTGGCAACGCCGTACCTGGTCCTGCAATGTCTGTGTTGCTTGACCGCATGGGCGTTGATCACGTCGATCTGTACTGCGATTGGGACGCCAGTGAACCGAACCACGGGGCGGATCCAACACGACCGAAGAACATGGTCGATTTGGGCAAGGCTGTCGTCGAGCATGGTTGTGAATTCGGCCTTGGTGCTGATGGTGACGGTGACCGAATTGGTGCTGTTGATGAAGCTGGCCGATTCATCTATCCAGACCGTTTGATTGCTCTGATGGGTGAAGATGTCCTCGCCAATGTTCCAGGCGATGCAAGCGATGAAGCAAAGACCATTGTTTACGATGTCAAGTGTTCATTAAACGTGGAAACTGCAATCCTCAACGCCGGCGGTGTGCCTCACATGGCCCGAACTGGTCACTCATTCATGAAGCGGGTGCTCGCTGAGATGCCCGAGTGTTTGATGGCTGCTGAAATGAGCGGTCACATCTTCCTTGCTGACCGCGGCTGGTATGGCTTTGATTGCTCACTGTACAACGCAGCTCGCCTGATTGAGTTGTGGAGCCGGAAAGCAGCACCAAGCGAAAATGGCCCTACCTTTTCAAACGAATTAGATCGCCTTGCGCCGGGTTTGCCAACAACAGGCGAGGTCAAGGTCCCTTGCGAAGAAGCCGACAAGTTGCCCGTGGTTGCTGCAATCACTGAAGCATTCAGCGACCGGGAATCTTCCACGGTCGATGGCGTTCGGGTTCGGTTCAACTACGATGGTGAATACTGTGGTTGGTACTTGGCTCGTAAATCCAACACTGAATCTGTGCTGGTGATGCGCGCAGAAGCTCGTACGGATGCTTACCTTGCTTTGATGATGGACGAAATCAAGACCAAGGTGGAACCATTGATCAACATTGAGAAGTTGCTCACTTCATTTTGAAGTGAATCAAACATCGGTAATTTCGATGAAAGGTGCAATGGTGTAATCGAAGACAATCAGTTCGACGACGTAGGAAACATCCTCGCCTTCGTCGCTGCGAGAACAGCCCGGACCAGGTGCGTTTCCAGCTTCTGCTGTTACGGATATGCTTGCAGTGTATGGTCCCAAACCTGCGCCCATGGCGTCAATTTGTTCAACAATCTCGGCTTCTGAAAGGCCGGATATGACCCCCGTCATGGAGTCGTTGTACCAAATGGCTTCTGCAGCGTGGTCTCCACCTTGACCGCCATTTTGGCCGTCAGCAGTATCATTAAATCCTGCGTGTTCTGTTGTACCGGAAATTGTGTCTGCTTGGCTTTGGCCGCTTTGTGGGCCAACGCAACCACCCGGGATGGTTGCGGAGGTTTGCTCATCATCTTCACCATAGGACATGGTGATCCGAACACCAACGATGTTCATGCCATCTGCGCCATCAATAGCGTCAGTGTGAAGGTCTTCGATGTCGAATGTCGTTCCGTCAGCGATGTATTCACCACCGCTTGCCAATTCAACAAAGGTCAGTTCGCCCGAGACTTCGTAGTCACGCACGCCACCCATGCCAGCAGCACCATCAGCGCCGCTTGCAACGAAGGAGAAATAGGCTGGGAAAGCAAGGAGGAAGAAGACGATGGAAACCACCATGATTTGTTTATCTGAGTCCGTTTTGAATTCATCAAAGGTCCACATCAAGCCTCGCCCCTATCCCGTCGAGGTGGTATTGACCTCTATGACTTTCGGTCAACTGCTGGACTCAACAGGTTCGTCTTCGGCCCCGTCTTCGCTTTGAAGGAGGAGAGCCTTCTCGTCATCGCTAATCACTCGCTCATATGCAAACAGGCCAACGAGGAAAAGGGCCAATGCGATCAGTGGACAGATCCAATACATGCTGAAGCGTTGTTCGGGAACAACAATCGGTTCAGGCAGAACGAACTCTTCCTCCACGGTTTCATTGCGCACCGAAATGACATCAAACGTTGAGTTGGTTTCGATGATTTCAATCATCAATGACATGTCCACTGGAAGCATATTGCCTCGAATTTGAACGGTGTACTCAGTGAGGTTTTGAGGCTCAAGGGCAAACCCTGAAATCACACCATCTTCGAAGGTGAACCCATCAGGGAGGGGCGGTTGAATGCTCCAGATTGGTTCCTGGTCTTCATCGAAGTAATACAACGGCTCCAACGAACCAATGCTCTCATTGATGTCGAGCACGAAGAGCGATGTTGGGTAACGGGCAAGGAAGAATGGTTGGTTGATGAGGAGGCTGAATGTTGAGTTGGCGGAACCACCTGAGTTGTTGGCCCAAACGGTGAAAACGGTTTCTGAAAGGTTGGTTTCCGGTACGCCGAGAATGCGACCGTTAGCCAACCACAAGCCATCTGGCAGCGATGGTTCGATGCCCCAGGTGTCAGCCATACCACCGGCAAGCGTTGGAACAATGTAACTCCAAGAGATCCCGTTGGCGAGTTCAAAGACGAGCGGTGGGTAACTAAGGATTACAACTGGTTCCAACACCGTCAATGTGAACGAAACAGAACTCGAGCCGCCGGTGTTGTTCGCCCATACGGTGTAGTTCATCAGTGTCCTGTTGGCGAGCGATGTGCCGTAGATCACGCCGTCCACCAGGGTGATGCCCGGTGGAAGAGCGGGTTCAATTTCCCAAGACGCTACAAATCCGCCGCTGTTGTTGATGGTGAAGTTGAGTCCACCTTCGCTGCGAGTTAACACATAGTCGTCCACTTCAATCGAAAGGTTCGCTTGCGGTTCGAGCACGGTCATGTGGAGGATCACTGAAACTGAGCCGCCGCTGTTGGTCGCTGTCACTGTGAAGGCGATTTCGCTCAAGTTGAGAAGCGGGGTACCTGAAACAGTGCCGTTAGCAAAAATGAGCCCGTCTGGAAGCGCTGGACTGATCGTCCATGTTTCGACAAACCCACCCGTGGAAATCGAAGTGTGCGGCGTCATCGCCTCATAGCGTATCAACGTGAGGTTGTCAGGAGAGAAACCGATGATTGGGAGTGGCTCATTCACGGTGATGGAAACGGTTGTTGAAGCCGAACCACCGCTGTGATTGGCCCAAACAGTGTAGATGAGGGTGGTGGTGTTCTCAAGAGGAGTTCCAGAGATGGTGCCGTCGAAGAAAGTCAAACCAAGAGGAAGTTCAGGTTCAATCGCCCATGAAGAAGGCATGCCTTGGCTCAGTGTGGGTACCGCAGGGGTCATGAGAACGCCTCTTGTCAGGTCAAGGATGGCTGGATCGTAAACAAGAACCCCGACTGGCTCGAGGATGGTGATGTTGATCGACGCTGAGATCGAACCACCGGTGGTGTTGGCCCACACGATGTAGTTCGTACGCGTCATGTTGACCAAGGGCGTACCTGTGATGGCGCCATCAGCAAAGATGAGTCCTGATGGAAGGTCAGGGTAAATCGCCCACACC